>ULVD01049751.1_pt1 | contig 53702 bp, 49 predicted proteins | sample 1959101 | NCBI WGS metagenome assembly ULVD01 (sample SAMEA4835777, study PRJEB28245) | human gut metagenome | biome: gut microbiome; material: fecal sample | place: Denmark | collected 2008
TTTCACCTATATAGACAACAAAAATCGCCGTTCATTGCGTGGACAGAAAAAAAAGCTTTTCCAGATTTATCATATCATGCGGGAGCGGCGATTTCAACCGGCCTTAGACCAAGAATCACAGCATGGGCATTGAAAAAGCTAATGCAGTCAACACACATCTATCGGGCATCTGGTGTTGTAGGTTATAAAAGGAATAAATATGCAGCAGACGGCAAAAGACGCTCAAGACGCCATTCCTCCGCCGCACAGGAGAAAGCTGCGGCAAAATACTTTTTCGGAGGTGCAACTTGAGCAGCGGAAAAAGCTCACCAACAACAGCGGCATCCCGCAGCATGAGATTGAGAACATCGCCCGAATTCTGCTGCCGGATATCCTCGCCTACTACGAAAGCGAGGAAGGTCAGCGTGAATTTGCCGAATGGAAGGCGGCACGGGACGGGGCAAAAACGGACAAGGACAGCAACGGCGAGAACGCCGCCTGACGATAGATATAAGACAAATCCAAGGGATATATACTCCTAAAACAGCATGGCAATGGGGATGGCAGACCGCCATCCCCTTTTGTGCGTTTGTTCAGTTTTCGCAGGGCTTGTACTCCGTGACGGCGTTCAGATATGCCTCTATATCTTAGGTTTTCTCGGCCCTCTGGGCTTGGATTCGGGACGCTTTACCACGCCGTTTCTGAAATGCGTATCCTTGAACTTCTCAAAGAAAACAAATAATCCGAACCCATCTCCGATTAAGAAGATCTGGTTCGGATTATATTGTTTTGGTGCGGGTAACAGGGGTCGAACCTGCACGCCGTAAGCACGAGAACCTAAATCTCGCATGTCTGCCAATTCCATCATACCCGCAAATATTCGCTTGACATTTGCAATAATAGCACACTACTTATTTTTTTGTCAATCACATAAAAATGAGTGTTGACTATTGAAAATGAAGTTATTAAAATAAGCTGGTAATTCGGCAAAGAGAAGGTTATCGTATGATTGCTGCAATAGTTAATGCTTTGGGCATACTCATCGGCGGAACGGCCGGAACGCTGCTCAGAGCAAAGATAAATCACAAGCTTGTCGACTGCCTGATGACCGCGATGGGGCTGGTCGTCGTTTCGGTCGGAGTGCAGGGTATAATCGGCTCATCAAATACCATGTGCCTTGTTCTCTGCCTTGCAATCGGCGCGGTGATCGGACAGGCTCTGAAGATCGACGAGTTCATAGACGGCATGGGTGTAAGGGCAGCCAAGCTGTTTGAGGGTAAAAAGTTTGCCGAGGGTCGCTTTGCCGACGGCGTTATAAGCGCATCGGTCATGTTCACGGTCGGAGCCATGGCCATAATGGGCTCACTCGATGCCGGACTGCGGGGTAATTACAGCGTGCTGTACACCAAGACGGTCATCGACGCAGTTTCAGCCGCGGCAATGTCGGCGGCAATGGGCGTCGGCGTTACTCTGTCGCTCGTTCCGGTGCTCATTTGGGAAGGAGTCCTCATTTTGCTCGCGGGCTCGCTCTCACCTTTTCTGAGCACCGAGGTCATAACTGAGATGAGCGCTGTCGGCGGCGCAATATTTATCGGAATGGGGCTTAATATGATCGGTGTTACCGAACGCAAGGTCAATGTTCCGAATCTGCTCCCGGCGATAGTCCTGCCGGTCATTTATGTACCGCTGGCCTCGTGGATAGGTGGTTTGGGCTGATGAAGAACAAATATGTTGTAAGCGTTATCCTCGCGGGCTCACTGTGGGGCTTCATGGGCTTTTTCCGCCGCACGCTCGATGTGATGGGCGTATCCGCGATAGGCTGCATCGCGGTAAGATGCAGCTTTGCCGCTGTGCTTTTCGGTGTCGTTCTTCTCGTAAGCGACCGCAGTGCGTTTAAAATACACCTGAAGGATGTGTGGATATTCATCGGCAGCGGGATAGTTTCGCTGCTCATCTTCGGCGTGTGCTATTTTAAAGCCATGGATTATATGAGCCTTTCGGCGGCCGCGATACTGCTGTATACTGCGCCGTGCTTTGTTATACTTTTCTCGGCGCTGCTGTTTAAGGAAAAGCTCACGGCTCAAAAGCTCATTGCAATGGTTCTGGCATTTGCCGGCTGCTGCCTTGTCTCCGGCATTGGCGGAGGCGCAAGGATAACGCCCGTCGGTCTGGCGCTCGGTCTCACCGCCGGAGTGTGCTACGCGCTCTACAGCATCTTCAGCCGCTTTGCTCTAAACCGCGGATACTCAAGCCTGACCATAAACTTTTACTCCTGCCTGCTTGCCGCAGTCGGAGCGACGATGATCGGCGGAACGGAGTATCTCGATATCATAACGCAGACGGTGCCGAACTTCGGCTTTGCCTTTGCTACCGGTCTTGTGACGTGCTTTATGCCGTATCTGCTGTATACACGCGGCCTTGAGGGGCTTGAAAACGGCAAGGCATCCATAATGGCCTCGGTCGAGCCGGTCGTTGCAACGGTAGTGGGAATTGCGGTCTACAATGAAGCGCTCACACCGATGAGCGCGGTGGGAATTATCCTTGTGCTGTCTGCAATTGTACTTCTGAATATCAGGCTCAGGAAAAAACATTATAATTGAAAAAGTCCGGCCTTTGAACGTAGTATTTTCACAGCCTGTCAAAGGAGCCGCCGTTTTCAGCTTGCGAAAACAGCGGCTCCTTGACAGGCTGTTATTTTTATTCCGACCGTTCCGCAAGCGGCCGGCCGTTTACTGCATTTCGCGCAACAACATACAGCACAGAGCACAGCGGAACGCTTATGAGCATGCCCACAACGCCCATGGCGTTGCCGCCGATCGTTACGGCGACGAGAACCCATATGCCCGGAAGCCCGACGGATTTGCCGACGACCTTGGGATAGATGAGGTTGCCCTCAAACTGCTGAAGGACGATGATAAACACTACGAACCACACGGCCTGAATAGGCTTTACCAGCAGTATAAGGAATGCACCGATCGCGGTTCCGATAAATGCGCCGAACACGGGGATGAGCGCCGTGAAGCCGACAAGCACGGATATCGCCGGAGCGTAGGGCATACGGAAGATCGACATGCCTATAAAGCACAGGACACCAATTATCACCGCCTCCGTGAGCTGACCGGTTATGAAATTTGTAAACGTGCGGTTTATAAGGTCGAGCATATCGAGAAGCTTCTGCATTTTCTCGGGCTTCATCAGCCTTGACATGACCTTCTTCGACTGGCGCTTGAGCGTTTCCTTCTGTGCGAGGACGTAAATGGAAAAAGCGAGAGCAAGCACGAAATTAATAACTGCCGTGACAATTGACGTCGTTGCCGACAGGGTCGTGTTCAGTACCGCAGTACCGCCGTCCTTCAGGAAGTCTATTAGCTTATCGGGATTAAAGTTGAACTGCGGCAGGTCAACACCATATTTGACCAGGCGCTCGGACAGTGCCTCCCACCAGCTTTCGATCTCGGTGACATAGGACGGGATCATGCTGACAAGTGAGGATACCGATTCGCTCAGCTCGGGGATAATGAGGAATACGACCGCGAGTATTATGCCGATTATGAGCAATATGCTTAGCAGCAGGCATATCGGCCGCTTGAGCTTTTCGACCCACTTACCCTTGAACCTGCTGAGGAGCTTCATCCACATCCGCTCTATAGGGCGCATGATGACATTGACGACATATGCTATGCACAGGCCGATAACAAACGGCGAAATGAGCGCATACAGCTCGCCGATGTACTTAAACAGCAGCTTGTGGTTATACACCGCCCATATCAAAATAACAGTGAAGGCTATTATAAGCAGTATTCGTTTTACGGTTTTTTTGCTGATATCCAAAGCTCTCTCCCCTTTTCACTGCACGCTGAACAGAATGTCGCCGTAGGTAGGATACGGCCAAAACTGCTTGGCGGTGTTCTGCTCAAGCCCGTCAACGCTTCGTCTGAGCGCTTCCTGAGCAGGGAGCACTTTATCACGGAACACCGACGCTCTCGTATAGTTTTCTGAATACTCATCAGCGCTCTCTGCGGCTGCGGTAAGAGCCTTCACGTTCGTTACCGTTTCGCTCATAAGCTCGCTTACCTTTGCCGCCTGCTCCTTTTCAAAGCTGTTGTCTATCCCGAGCTGCGCCTTGGAAAGCGCCGTGTCCGAAAGCTTCTTTGAGTAAGCGCTGGCTGCCGGCAGTATATCCTGCCAAACCATCTCCTGCATGGTCTGCGCTTCGATGCGGATGACCTTGCAGTAGTTATCAAGCTTCATCTTATATCGTGCGGCAAGCTCGATCTCGGAATACACTCTGTGGCGTGCGAAGAGGTCAACATTCTTTATATCGAGATAGTATGGCACACAGTCTACAGTCGTACGGAAATTTTTAAGTCCGCGAGAGGCAGCTTGGCTTATCCATTCATCGCCGTAACCGTTGCCGTTGAATATAATACGCTTGTGCTTTTTTATAACGCTGCGTATGAGCTCGTGCAGGCTGGTTTCAAAATTATCGGCATTTTCGAGAATGTCGGCATATTTACGCAGCGACTCTGCCACGGCGGTGTTGAGCACCACGTTTGCGCCGGAGATTGACATCGATGAGCCGAGCATGCGGAACTCAAATTTATTGCCAGTGAAGGCAAATGGCGAGGTGCGGTTTCTGTCTGTAGCGTCGCGCGCAAACTTCGGCAGAACATGAACGCCGACCTTGATCTGCTCCTTCTCCTTGCCGCCGTAGGGCGTATCGTTTTCGATAGCCTCAAGTATCTCCTCAAGCTCCTCGCCGAGGAACACGGAAATGATCGCCGGAGGCGCTTCGGCGGCGCCGAGGCGATGGTCGTTGGCAGCACTTGCAACGGATATGCGCAGCATATCCTGATAATCGTCAACCGCCTGCAAAACGGCGCACAGCAGCAGCAGAAACTGCGCGTTCTCATACGGAGTTTCGCCCGGCTCAAGAAGATTTAGTCCCGTGTCGGTCGTCATCGACCAGTTATTGTGCTTGCCCGAGCCGTTAACGCCGGCAAAGGGCTTTTCGTGCAGCAGGCACACCATATCATACTTACGCGCAAGCTTCTGCATGAGCTCCATGGTTATCTGATTGTGATCTGCGGCAATATTTGTCGTTGTATATATCGGCGCAAGCTCGTGCTGAGCGGGAGCGACCTCGTTATGCTCGGTCTTCGCCAGAACACCGAGCTTCCAGAGCTCCTCGTCGAGCTCCTCCATGAACGCCGCGACGCGCGGCTTTATCGTTCCGTAATAGTGGTCGTCAAGCTCCTGGCCCTTGGGCGGCTGTGCTCCGAAAAGCGTTCTGCCGGTGTACATTATATCCTTGCGCTTTTCATAGATGCTTTTATCTATTAGAAAATACTCCTGCTCCGGACCAACGGTGGTCTTCACCGCGGTGACGTCTGTATTGCCAAACAGTCTCAAAATGCGAAGCCCCTGACGGTTTAACGCCTCCATTGAGCGCAGCAGCGGTGTCTTCTTATCCAGCGCCTCGCCGCCGTAGGAGCAGAATGCCGTCGGTATGCACAGAACATTATCCTTAATAAACGCGTAGGATGTCGGATCCCAGGTCGTATAGCCGCGTGCTTCAAATGTTGCACGCAGGCCGCCCGTGGGGAAGCTCGATGCGTCCGGCTCGCCCTGGATGAGCTCCTTGCCGGAAAACTCCATGATTATTCTGCCGTTATCGCTTGGCGCAATGAAGCTGTCGTGCTTTTCGGCGGTTATGCCTGTCATAGGCTGGAACCAGTGAGTAAAGTGCGTCGCGCCCTTCTCAAGCGCCCAGTCCTTCATGGCGTTGGCCACGACCTCGGCTGTCTCGCCGTCGAGCCGCTCGCCGAGCTTTATGGAGCGCTGCACCTGCTTATATGCCTGCTTCGGGAGCCGCGCCTGCATGACGCAGTCGTTAAACACCATCGAGCCAAACATTTCTATAACATTTTTCATAAGCAGAGCCGCCTTTCGTGCTGCGGCGCTCAAAAGCGCCCTAATATGTGAATTATATTCTAATCCTTGTATATTTGTCAATGTCAACAGACAAAACCTCTTATAATCGTTGACAAATGTGTAACGGACGTGTATACTAACTGTGTTAATAAAAACCACACAGTTAAGGGCATATGAAAAACAAACTGAAAAATAATTTGCTGTGGATATTGCTTTTGGTCACAATATCTGCAATAACGATAAAGATAATCACGTCATGCTCAAAAGGCTTTTCGTGGGGGCGATTTCTTTGCTTTCTGAAGAATTCTGATACCCTGTGGATGATCCTTGCCGCCGTATGCGCATTCGGCTTTATTTACTTTGAGGGACTTGGTCTGCGATGCACCTGCCGCTTTTTCGGACACGGCTTTTCCGCCGGAAAGAGCATAATTTTTTCCGCGTCGGACATTTTCTTTTCAGCGATAACCCCCTCGGCCACCGGCGGCCAGCCGGCCGCGCTCATTCTGATGATGAAAAGCGGAATTCCGGCGGCGGTGTCGGCTATCGCACTGCTTTTGAATCTTGTGATGTATACTGTGGCGATACTGCTTATAAGCGCGGTATGCTGCCTTGTTCATCCCGGCATACTGCTTCGCATGAGTCTCGCTCCAAAGCTGTTTATAGCCTTCGGCGTCATCGTTCAATTGGCGTTCATCGCGCTGTTTTTAATGTGTATCTTTAACGACAGGCTCATACTCAGTGTCTGCCGCTGGGGACTGAAGCTTATGTGCAGGCTGCACATTTATAAGGACTACGATGTACAGTACGAAAAGCTGCTTGAGATGATAAAGCAGTATAAGAAATGCGGCGAGCTTTTACGGCGCGAAACAGGGCTTCTTATAAAGATCTTTCTGTGCAATCTGGCACAGAGGCTGTCGGTGATCCTGGTCTCGGTCTGCGTGTTTCTCGCGGTCGGCGGAAAGGCCGGCGACGCGTTCAAGGCCTTCTCGGTTCAGGCGTTTGCGGTTTTGGGCTCGAACGCCGTGCCGGTTCCCGGAGCTGTCGGCATTGCTGATTATATCCTGCTCAGCGGCTTTAAGCAGCTCGTGCGCGACCCCGTGAGCATTGAGCTTTTAAGCCGCGGAGTGAGCTTTTATGCAACCATTCTGTTGTGCGGCATACTGCTGCTGTGCGTACTAATCAAAATGAAAACGGTGAAAAGACATGACCTCTAAGAAAATGACGTTCGGCCTTACCTGCTGCTATTTTAAGCACCTCGGCTGGCCGGCGCGCCGCATTATGACAAATCCGGTTCTCACCGCCGTAGTCGGCGCATATATGGATACAAGGCTGTCGGCACGGCGTATTGACGGCTTTATCCGCGCAAATGCCCTGGACATGAGCGACTATGTTAAGCAGGATTACCGCTGCTTCAACGACTTTTTCACCCGTCAGGTGAAGGACGGCGCACGCCCGGTGAACATGGAGTCCGATGCGCTCATCTCCCCCTGCGACGGCTATCTGTCGGCGTATAAAATAAGCAATGACTCGGAATTTGCGATAAAAAACAGCTGGTACAACGTTGATGATCTCGTCGGCGGCGCGGACATTGCCGGCGAGTACATGAACGGTACATGCCTTGTGCTGCGCCTCGGCGTTGAGAACTACCACCGCTACTGCTACATTGACGACGGCTTCAAAAGCCGCAACCGGCACATTCGGGGGCACTATCACCCCGTGCAGCCTGTCGTCGTGCGTAAAAGGCCTGTGTTCATGCAGAACACTCGCGAATACTGCGTCCTGTACACCGAAAACTTCGGCCCCGTCGTTCAGATCGAGGTCGGTGCGTGCCTCGTCGGAAAGATAGAAAACTACCGTCAGGCAGGCGTCATCCACCGCGGCGAGGAAAAGGGCCTGTTCCGCTTCGGCGGCTCAACGATAGTCCTGCTGTTTAAGGAAGGTGTGCTTGATCTGCCGCAGGAGCTTTTATCCGACACTCTGCGCGGCAAAGAACGCCCCGTGCGCTTCGGCAGCGAGATATGCAAAAAAGCTCAGGCCAAATGACCTGGGCTTTTAATCATCCTCCGCATATATTGTTGTTCAACAGACCGCTGTTTCGTCGGAAAACGACAGAGGTGTAATTGTATAATCGGTACGGCAGCACAAATTTTGCACAATAATTATCTTATGTAACTGGTTATTTTGCTGTTTTTAAACTTTTTGTATGAATAGCATTGCAAGTGCTGTAATAAATCTGTATAATAATTGTTGACATATTGACACCGTAAATATTTTATTGGCCATTTATTTTATGTTAATGGAGCAAGGAGGAATATTATGAAAAATCGCATTATCAGCCTGATACTGGTGCTGGTGCTCGTGTTCACGCTGCTGCCGGTTTACGCCATTGCAGACGTCAATGCGGAAACCGAACCCAAGGTCGATGAAGACATGCAGCTTGAGCAAAGTACGGACATACAGACGCTCGTCAATCAGATAAAGGCATTGCTTAAGGGCGGGCAAGACAGTGAGCAGCTCAAGGCTCAGCTTGAAAAGCTTCTCAAGGGCTTGGACAGCAAGGATTTTCAGGCTCTGCTTGATAAGCTCGGCGTCAAAGATGCCGAAGCATTCATGAAGATGCTCGAGGGTCTTCTTAATAATAACGGCAGCATCGATCCCGAGCTGCTCAAGACGCTGCTTGGGATGTTTATAAAAGATAAGGATATTCTTGATCAGCTGCTTAACGGTCTCACCCAAGAGCAGCTTCAGGCCTTACTGGATAAGCTTCTCAAAGGCGAGTTTAATTTCAATGATCTGCTCACCAAGGAAAATCTTCAGAAGCTGCTTGACGAGCTCATGAAGAACGATAGCTTCAAGAACCTGTTCGGTGACATCGACATAGACAAGCTCATCGAGGCTCTCAAGGGTCTGTTCGGCGGCGGAGACGGCGAGGACAACGGATTTAACAGCGACATTGTAGCGCAGCTTCTTAAGGAGCTGCTTGGAAAGCTCGGCGACGGTGAGCTCAAGGAGCTTCTGGATAAGCTCAATATAGAGCAGCTGAAAAAGCTTATTGAAGATCTTCTCAAAAATAACGGAGACATCGGCGATATCCTTGGAAAGCTTGACAAGGACAAGCTTCTTGAGCTGTTCAAGCAGTTTATCGACGACAACGAGACGCTCAAAAAGCTGCTGGAGAAGCTTGACTCCGACCAGATTGCGGATATACTCAAAAAGCTTCTCGAAGGCGGCTTTGACATAAAAGACCTGCTGAAAAATCTTGACGCCTACACCTTCCTCAAGTTCATCGCCGGTCTCATGGGCAGCGAGCTTGACGTTACCGGCCCCAATGACGTTACCGTCAAGGAGGGCGAGAGCGCAACGTTCAAGGTTAAGGTAAACACCGCGGGAACATATAAGTATCTGTGGCTCGAGCCCGACGCCGTTAAGAGCATCGACTTCGGCGGAATCGATCTTTCCGGCAGCAAGCTTGAGATCGCGTTCAAGCTTCTTGCGGCGCTCAAGAAGGTCTCCCTGAGCACCACCGATACCCTTACCATCGCAAAGGCCGCCGCGAGCGACAACGGCAGAGCCTTCGCCTGCATGATCTACAATATTGATCTTAAGAGCCCAACCATGTACATCACCAACGAGGCAAAGCTGACCGTTGCTGCTCACGAGCACACCAAGGTCATCGACACCCCGGCAGTTGCAGCTACCTGCACAAAGGACGGCTGCACCGAGGGCAGCCACTGCAGTGAATGCGGCGAGGTCCTCAGCAAATCCGAGGTTATCCCCGCAACCGGCCACAAGCTGGTATACAAGGTCTGCTCTGTCTGCGGCTATGAGGTTCCCTTCCCCTTCGTTGACGTTTCCAAGACCGACTGGTTCTACAACGATGTCAAGTACGTTTGGCAGCACGACATAATGAACGGCGTTTCGGATACGAAGTTTGCTCCCGAAACCAGCATGACACGTGCAATGTTCGTCACCGTTCTGTACCGTCTTGAGGGCTCCCCCGACGTAACGGGCATGGCAACGCCTCCGTTTACCGACATCGGCGCCAAGAACTTCGACTGGGCATACAACGCCATCGTTTGGGCATACAATACCGGCGTGACAAAGGGCACAAGCGCAACGACATTTGCTCCCGGCGTCGCGATAAGCCGTCAGGAGATCGTCACGATGCTGTATCGCTATGCAGGCTCGCCCGCTGTCAGCGGCTCGCCTATCTTCGGCGATTCCTCTGTTATCAGCTCCTGGGCACGTGATGCGGTCCAGTGGGCGAAATCCCTCGGCATTGTCAACGGCTACCCCAACGGCAACTTCGGCCCTGTCAATGCGACGACCCGCGGCCAAATGGCGGCAATGATTCATCGCTACATGCAGCTGACCAACGTCCTGTAATCAATATACAAACATAAAAGCTTGTGCAGACTGATAACGAAGTATTAAAAAACCGAGTTACCGGGCACAGCAATTAAAAGAAAAAATCACCGAGCTTAGTCTGTTACGGACTTTACTCGGTGATTTTTGGTTCTATGTCAATAGTACGCGTCCTGCTCCAGTATCCGCTTCTGAGAATCCGCTTCGCGCTGCTCGTGCAGCGGAAAGCTCATGCCGTACAGGGTCATCGCTTCTTTATATAGTTCATCATCTGCCTGCTTGATCCGTTTTATTTCCATACAATAAATCTCCTTCCTGCACTGACGATCGGCGGCCACAGCGAAATTATCCGCTGTGGCCGCCGATCGCCTTTTAAGTAAGTCGGTATTTACATCATTACGGGAAGCTTCAGAACAAAGCTGTTGCAGTAGCGCGAGAGAATGGCCGCGACCTGCGCACGGGTCGCCGTGCCCTGCGGAGTAAGCGTGGTGGCGCTCGTGCCGCTTATTATCTTGGCGCCTATTCCCCACTGGAACGGCTGAGTCATCCCCTTGGATATCTGAAGGACATCCGAATAGCCAAGAATGTTGGTTGTGTCGTACTTTGCCACATCGTCGCCCGCGTAGTTTTTGGCATAGCGGAAGAGCATGGTTATCAGCTGCTCGCGGGTTACCTGTCCGTTCGGGTCAAACACCGTTGCCGAATAGCCGTTTATTATGCCGTTTGCAACGCCCCAGCGCACCGCCTCATAGTAATAGGCGCCGCTTGCGACATCGTTAAACCGGCATTCGCTTCCGGGAACGACCGGTGAACCTGACATGCGCCACAAAACGGTTATAAACTGCGCTCTGGTCGTCGGGTCACCGGGCGAGAACGTTGTTGCCGACGTACCGTTCATTAGCCCCATCGTGTAAGCAAAGCGAACGTTATTATAAAACCAGTCGCTCGTCTTGACATCCGCGAATTTGTTTATATAGCTGTTGTAGCCGCTGTTTGTGTATTGGGCAAACAGCGCTGTAATCGTGTGATCCTCGCCTACGCTTATGAACTGATATGCGCCGTTATCGTCGAGCGTTACGCTCTTGCCGTCAACGAGGACGTTCTTGATATAATAGCCCTCGGAGGCCTCGACGGTGAAGCTGAGCGTTTCGCCGCGTGCGACGTTCATCGTTTCGGGGCTTATCCTGCCGCCAGCGGATTGGATGACATGGATCTTGAAATCATAGGTGATCTCACCGTCGGTGTAGCTGTCATCGCCGGGGTACGGATCCATCCTGTCGCCTATCGCCCAGGTCGCGGTGAAGGTCGTCGCCGTCGGAACATCGACGGTGCTGCCGGCTGCGTACAGCTCCTCATTGGCCATCCAGCCGCGCAGATGATATCCGTCGTAGTAGATAAACGGCAGGCTTACCTTTCCGCTCTTATCCTCGAGCACGCCGACGATGCGGCTGCCCTTGTTGCGGTCGAGCGTCGCGTTGCCGATCTTTATCGTGCCGTAGTCGTATATCTCCGCGCCTCCGGTCGTTCTTATGCGGGCATTGCGCTCGACATTGAGCGTTGCGCGCTCTTTTATCGTCAGCTTGCTGCCGCCGGGTATCCTGTGCGGATTGCCGGAATCGAGCGCCGCGTTTACGATAAATTCGCCGCTGTAGAACGTCAGGTCATAGGCCGTCGGATCGTCGGTCTTGACGGTCTGTATGGTCAGGCTCTCCTTTGAATAGAACGCACTGTTGCACGAATCGTCTGACTTCATATGCGAATAGAGGAACTTATCGCCGTCAAGGTTTATCGTGCCGCCGCTTTTTATGATGAACGTGCCGAGTATCTGATTCATGCTCTTAACGGAGACCTCGGACATGATGATCAGAGAAAAGTCAGATGTGTTGAGCGTTACATCGTCGTCAAAAGCGATATCCTCGCGGTTTTTCAGCTGCGCATTTACCAGCAGCGTTACAACGCCGCCGCCCTCGGCGGAGTTTGCGTCCTTCAGCGCAGACAGGACGGAGAAGTATTTCTTGTCCTTGAACTGCGCCTTATACTGCTTATAATCGTGTTCGCCCTTGGTGTCCGAGGCTGAGATCAGAACCGGGAAGCCCGTTACGCCCTGGAGGTAGTACTCCTCCGAGTCGCCTATACCCCAGTAGCAGTAGTTCACCTCCGGATGCGCGTCAACGTACATTTTCAGCGCGGAGGAGACGTTTTTTGTGCGCGTGCCCTCAACGTTGACATACTCTGCCATGACGCAGACAGCTCCGGTGCCGTTAAAGCTCTGCACCGTGGGGTACAGAATGCCCTTATCCGACGGGTATCCCTGCTGACAGGTGCCGTAGAGATAGTAGCAGTATTTAAGCTGCGTGCCGACAGGTGCGCCGGCTATTGCTCCGTAGGTGGATGCACCGTTTACAGCGCCGTAGCTCGTGCAGTTTATGACCGTGCCCATATTGCCGCCGCCGATTATGCCGCCGGAGTTTGACGCGCCCGCGACGGCACAGCTCGACCAGCAGTTTGCTATCGTGCCGAAGTTGAAGTCGGCGCAGATGGCGGCGGAGTTTACACCCTTGGACGTTACAGTGCCGCTTATACCGAGGTTCTTTACAACGGCGTTATTGCCGGTGACGTGGCCGAAGAAGCCCTGATCGTCTGCATTGCTGTTTATATACAGGTATTTGAGCGTGTAGCCCTGACCGTCGAATATGCCCTTGAACGGCTCCTTTGCCGTGCCGACAGGCGTCCATGAGGTTCCGCTCGCAGCCGAATACTGAACTGACATGTCGATATCATGGGTCATGAAGAATATGATCTTGCTTGTCTTATAGCCCTCGTTTACGTACTTTCTGAACGCGACGAGATCATCCATATTGCTTATGCTGTAGCAGCCGCCCTCAACGCCGTCGGAGCGTGTGCTGTACAGTGCGCGCATGGTGTTTGTCGCCTCATAATCTCCGCAGTAGCCGTCATCGCCGCCCGTGCCGCTCATTTTGGGATTGACCAGCACCGGGAAGTAGCCGTTCGCACCGGGGATCTCCGTTATGGATGAGGCGGTGTGCCACGAGCAGTAAAGCTCGTTATTCTGCATATATACCCACGCATTGAGAGCCTCGAGCATATCGTCGCCGGTGTAGCTGTCGACGGTGATGGCGGTTTTGAGGGTGCACTTCTGGGTACCATCTACGTCGTACTTGAAGTACATGCAGTTATTAAACACACTGTCCTTATCGGTTTTGTTGTAGAAATCGTCAATAAGGCCGTAGAGATAGTAGCAGTTATTGAAGGTCGAGCCGTTGGATCTTCCGACAAAGCCGGACTTCTCGCCCTCGTCGCTGGTGGTGTACAGCGGTCCGTAGGCCGCGCAGTTTGAAATCGTTGAATTGTGCGCATAGCCGACAATACCGCCAACCTCGGTCGAGGCCTGGATTATTACAGACGACCAGCAGTTTTCGATAATACAGTCGTTTGCTCTGCCGACGATGCCGCCGACCTCATCGTCTCCGAGCACCTCGCCGGCAACGCCGAGGTTTCTTATTGTGCTGCCCCAGCACTGACCGAAGAGACCCGCCATGTCAATAAAGTCGGAGACAAAATACAGACCTGTGACCGTGTAGCCGCAGCCGTCAAAGTTTCCGCGGAAATAGGTGATCGTGGATATGCCCTGGTGGTTATTGAGCGTTGTTCCGATGGGAACCCAGCCCGCGCCCTCCGTGTCAAGTCCCTGAGTTGTTATGTTTACGTTGTCCGTAAGATAGAAGTTTGCCTTCTTGGTCGAATAGCCTTCCTGGACATACTTTGACAGAAGTCCAAGCTCGTCGCCGGTGGATATGCTGTAGTTTCCGCCGGGCAGAGCGTCGGCCTTGCTCTCGTAAAGCTCGGTCATCGTGGCCGTGCACTTGTAAGTGACATTGTACGGGTTATCGCTGCGGTCGGTCTCACCGGGCTGCTCGCTTATGTATTCAAGCGGGGAGGGATCGTTAAAATAAATATGTGCCGGGAAGCTGCCGCGCAGACGTGCAATGCTCGCAGCCGATTTATCCTGCTTCCAGTGGCGCATGTTCTGCCCCTTGCCGAGGGTATCGACCCAATAGTTGAGGGCATTGAGCACCTTGACCGTCTTCTGACCGTTTATATTGACGCTTCTCGTCAGGTTATATTCGCCGCTTACGACCTTGAAGGCCAGGGTGAGGCTGTATGTTCCGGCATTGGGCGTTCCCGAAACGTCGGAGTTGTCGTTGCTGTAGTAGCAGTACTGCACGGTGCTGTTTACGGTCGACTCGCCGACGATGCCGCCGTATTTGTGATTATCGGTCGCCGTGCCGTACATGGTGCAGTTATAGATCTTTGCGTTATCCATGTAGCCGGCTATACCGCCGGTTGCCTTATCGCCGTTTACGTTCATGCTCACCCAGCAGTTTTCGACCGTACCTGCTCTGAGAAAGCCGACTATGCCGCCGGCATAGTCGTTTGCGGTTATGCCGCCGCCGACGCCGACGTTTTTAATGACCGCCTGTTCGCTGTTGACATAGCCGAACAGTCCTCCGGGATCGTTAGTCTTATTGATTATCAGCTCGTTTATAACATAGCCCTGTCCGTCAAAGACGCCCTTGAAGCTGTTGGTCTCGCTGCTGCCTATGGGCACCCAGCTCTCGCCCTTGTAGAACGAGCCGTTTACGACGATGCTCAGGTCCGCCGTGAGGAAGAAGGTAGCACCCGATGTATTGTAGCCCTCGTTTACGAACTTTGCGAGCATTTCGAGCTCTTTAACATCGCCTATGCTGTAGCATATGCCGGGCTGAGCGTCGGTTTTCGACTCATAGAGCGTTTCCATAGGCACGCTGTTTGTATAAACGGGTGTTTCGGAGGCGTAGCCGGGGTATGCCAGCATGGGATACCGGCCGCCGACGCGGTCAATGCTGTCGGCATCGGTGTTAAATGTCCATTTGCGCCATCTCGTGCCGCTGTCTGCCGAGACCCATGCATTGAGCAAAGCCAGAAGATCGTCGCTGGTCACGCCGCCGACGGTCTTCTCCGTTTCGGTCGGACACATCGTTGGGCTGGATGCAAAGCGCATGGTGTCTATGCGGCTGGCCGAATCCTTGCTGCCGATATCGTTATCGGCGCTGTAATAGGTATGGTAGACACAGCTTATCTCTGCATTCGTCACCTTGCCGGCAACGGCGCCGATGTTTCCCGTGCCGCTTACCTTGCCGTAGTTTGCGCTGTTTATGATCCTGCCGCCGTTGACGATAGCGGCAAGGCCGCCGTTATTGCCCGTGCCGTTTACGCGAACCGCGCTCCAGCAGTTCACTATCTTGCCGGAGAGGACAGAGGCTATGCCCGCGGCGTCAGCGCCGTTGGATACGCCGTTTACGCCGAGGTTCATAATGACCGCATTGGAGCCTGCGTTTTTGAACAGATATGTTATCAGACCGAGAACAGCATAGCCGCAGCCGTCGAGTGTTCCTTCAAACGCGTGCTGCGATGTGCCGATGCCGTTCCAGGTGTTGCGGCGCATGTTGACGTCCCCCTTCAGATAGAAGGTGACGCCCTTTGTATTTCTGCCGGCCGCAACATAGTCGGCAAGCGCTATGATATCGTCGTTATTGACGATACGGTAGTTCTGCCCGGCCACGGCGTCGGCGCTTCCCCTGAGAAGCTGCTCGACCGAGCCCGTGCATTCATAGCCGCTGCTGTCAAGTGCCGCGGCTTCCGGAGCGAAGCAAAACAGTCCCAGCACCATTGTCAGGCACAGGAACATGCTCAGCACTCTTTTAACGCTGTTTTTCATGCTTTTGTCCTCCTTGAGGATATCTGAAAATTCATAAGCGGGCACAAGCCGCCAAGCCGTATAATGCCCCATAGTTACATTACATCATTTTTATTATAAATTAATCAGAGGGCATTGACAATATTTTTTTCGCAAATAAAATAGTGTAAATAAGCAAGCCTGCCGAAAAGGAACGCAGGAGCATATCATGCAATATGCTCCTGCGAATTTGATTTTAATACAGCATATCTGCTCTCAATCTTGCTACTTTGACGCAAATTGTAGAGAACTATTTATGCGCTTGGTCAAACCTTCCGAATGCTCTTTAGTAAGGCTTAATTTCAAAGCAGCTATAACTTCTTGATCATGCTTATAATATTTTAGTGCCTGAACTGTCATGTTAACCATATCCTCATTATCAGACCCCAAATACCCCAGCATGACTCTTTTAGCTTTTTCATTCTTCCATCGACCGAGCAGCTTCATCAAACCCAAAAGCCAACGCGCATATTTGGGGTTACTTATCATTTCTACATATTTGTCTGCAAATCGCTTGTCACAAATGTTCGTTAGTGCGGTATCATAAAAAGTTGCATGATTACATTTTGATGTTTCGCTTAATCCGAAAAAAGAATCAATTATACGTTCTGTGGCAATTTTCCCGTTTTTTGTTCCTATCGAGCGAACGAGCTCTCCGGTGATTCCCTCATCATCGAATTTGCCAAGATAATCAGCAATAATGTCAATTACGTTCGGGTCATCATGCCGCCGCATGGTTATGTCCGGATAGCTACTATAGCTGCCATATCCCATAGCATTTATCTTCTTGAGCATTTCGTCAAAAAGCGCAACATCGTGTAAATTATCAGGGTCATTTCTCCATTCCGCAAAATCTATCAAGGCAGCATCGTAAAGTGCACCAGCTACAAATTCATTGTTTTCCATTTACACACCCCTTATCATCAAAGATATCTAACGCTAATGTTATGCTGTGTAATTGCGTTTTTTAATGGCCCACTAAGTTTTGTATAGGACGAATGAATAGTTGCAACCGTCTTCCTGAGCTCTGTGCTATCTGTAGTGAATCTTTTAGCTGAAATGTGTATGACAGCGTCTTTACATTTGGAGATAGTAAAAGCCTGTCTCGGCATCGTAGTAATAACCGCGATAGCGGAGCGGATTAATATCCGCAAGTGTTCCGCTGCTGCTTATTATCTTGCCCCAAGGGTAATAATCTGTTTTTTAATATACACCGCACACGCCGCGCTGTCAAACATTATTAACACGGACGCAAAGCTCACAAAAAGCAAGAAAAAGACCCGAAAGCCTTAGCTTTCAGGTCTTCAAAGTTGGTGGAGAATAGCAGACTCGAACTGCTGACCTCTCGCGTGTGAGGCGAGCGCTCTAACCGGCTGAGCTAATTCTCCGGAGCTTTTGTATTATAGCATGACACACCGAATAATTCAAGGAAAAATTACGCCGCACTGCAAAATGGCAGTGCGGCGATGATATTATCAGTCGAATTTCGGCTGAGCTTCGTAATCGGTGTACTGGCGGTCGAACTTCTTCTCCTCCGGCAGGAGATCGAGGCCTATGGTGCCGCCGGGATTCATATTGTACTTCGGGTCAAAGTAGTTTTTGAGCACCTTGAACACGCCGTACTCCTTCTCGCCGACGTAGCCCTCGAGCCAGGGTGCGAACATCTTGCCTATGCCGTGGTGGTGGCTTATCGACGCGCCGGAGCGCTGGATAGCGTCGAGAATGGTAGTGTGGTATGCCTTAAACGCCTTCTCATCCTGCATTTTCGTCAGGAAAATGAAGTACAGATTCGCGCCCTGCGGATAGCAGTGCGACATATGGGTCGTGACGACCGTGTTGGGCAGTGCATGGCAGACCTTGCGGACATCGAGGTGTACCTGCTCCATGTTCGACCAGTTGACGGTACACTCAAGGGTGTCGGTTGTGATGCCGAAGTCCATGAGCGTATCGCGCAGGTACGGATCGTTGAAGCGGCCCTTCTCCCAGCTCTTTGTGACATAGCCGGTCAGTGGCAGACCGCCGTGCCGGCGCGCGATCCTGGCGATGTTCTTCGCAACGTTTTTGGAATAGCCCTTCTCGCCGTCGGTAAAGCCGAGGAAGAGGCAGCGCTCCATGTCCTTATAGCCGAGCTTATCGAGCAGCGGGTACAGCGGCGTGTCGTCAACGTTATACAGTCTGAGCATCATGCTCGTCTCCTCCTGGTCGGACAGGCGGAACACGGAGGAGTAGCCGCACTCGTGCTGCATCATCTCTCGCGCTGCCTTCATTGCCTCGTCCCAGGTCTTGAAGATATAGGAGAATCTCTTGCGGTTCTCCGGCATCCAGCGGAATATCTTCAGCGTGACCTCGGTCAGAACGCCGAAGGTGCCCTCCGAGCCCATCATGATCTGGTTAAGATCCGGGCCGCAGGCCTCGCGCGGATAGTGGCTGGTGGTGATGGTGCCGATGGGAGTCGCGTACTTCTGGCTCAGGACGATGTCCGCGATGCAGCCGTAGTAGGTGCTGTTCTGACCGGCGCCGCGGGTCACGACCCAGCCGCCGACGGAGGAGTACTCGAAGCTCTGCGGAAAATGCCCGCAGGTGTACTGGCGCTTTGCGCCGAACAGCTCTGGGGCCGCCTGAAGCGTCTTTTCGAGGTCGGGACCGGACATACCGGCCTGAACTGTGATGGTCTGGTCGATCTCGTTGAAGGAAAGCACCTTGTTAAAGCGCCGTCTCATATCAAGCGAGATGCCGCCCTTTACGGGCTCAACGCCGCGTGTTACGGAGCTTCCGCCGCCGTAGACGTACAGGGGTATATCGTGCTCGGTCGAGTACGCAACAATTTTCTCGACCTGCTCGGTCGTGTCAGGGTACAGTACAACGTCGGGTACTGAGTCGATGATCTTGTGGCGCAGGCGGAGGATATCATATGCGGTAAAACCGTATGCAACAGCAAGACGGTCATAGTCGGAAACGGAGAAACCCTCCTCGCCGACGATCTGCTTGAGCGCGTCAAGGTGCTCCTGCGCAAGCTTCACGGGATGGTCGGAAAGATCGACGGGATCAAAGCCTATATCGTCGGAGTACTCCCTGAAGTCATCGTCGGTGAGCTTGAATACCTCCTTCATCATCTTGTAAAGAGATTCCTTCGGAAATTTAAAGAACTCCGGATCGCCCCAGCGGAATATAGAGCGATAGCTGTTCGACGGCGCGGGGGTGTTAACCCATTTGGGCTCGAAGCCCTCGTACTGCTTATGACTCATCAGATCATGTTCCTTTCTTTGAGGTTGTTCATCGTTGCGTACAGCGGTCTTACGTTCTTGTAGATCTTGCGGTAGACCTTGTTGTACATATTCATATAAGTCTCATGGTTCTTTGGATCGGGCGTGAATACGTCCTTTTCGTGAACCATGCTCTTTATCGCTTCGTCGAAGCTTTCAAACTCACCCTTTGCGACGAACGCGACCATCGCCGCGCCCAGTGAGCAGGCCTCGTGAGTGTGTATACGCTTGACGGGCAGGCCGAAGGTGTCGGCAAGGATCTGACATGCCAGATCGCTCCTTGATCCGCCGCCGCCGACATAGAGCTCCTTTATGTGCTTTTTGCCGCGCCTTTCCATGCTCTTCATGGACATGTACAGCTCAAGGCAGATACCCTCTATGATGGCGCGATAGATGTGATATTTAGTGTGGTAGTCGGAAAAGCCGATTATCGCGCCGTAGGAGTCGGGCTTGAGCACGTCAGGCGTCCAGTACGGCTGGAGCATGAGTCCCTGACAGCCTGCCGGGATCTCGGCGGCCTTTTTGTTGAGGATCTCCTCGGGCGATACGCCGAGTCTTTCGGCCTCGGCCTTATCCTTGTCACCGAACTCCTTTATGAACCAGCTGAGCATCCAGAAGCCGCGGAACACCTGTATCTCCGGGTTCCATGCCTTGTTGATGACCGACGGATACGAGGGCAGGAAGGCCTGCGGCTCAAAATACTGCTCGGAGTACATCTCGATTGTCGAGCTCGTTCCGAAGGAAATGGACGCCTTGTCGGGGCTTGCGACCGAAAGGCCGAGCGTTTCGCAGGCCTTATCCGCGCCCGTCGCTATAAGGGGCAGACCCTCGGGCGCGCCGGTGAGCGCGGCGGCTTCCTTCGTGATATAGCCGAGCACCTCGCCGGAGGGGATGAGCTCATACAGTCTGTCCTGCGGGACGTCGTAGAAGCAGCGGGTGAGGTCGTTTTCCTTCATCCAGCGCTTTTTCTTATAGTCCATGGGTATGTGCGCAATGGTGTTTGCCGGGGTATCGGCAAGGCGGCCTGTCATGCGGTAGTTGAGATACGCAGGCAGGCAGACGATCTTCTTCGTGCGCGCCCAGACCTTGGGCTGCTTCTGGCGCACCCAGTTGACCTTTGAGGTGCGGTAGACGATCTTTGTGCCCTTGCCCATGCCGATGAGCTCGAACACCGCCTCCTTCCACAGCGGGAAGGGATCGTCAAAAACGCATTTGCGTGCATCGAGCCAGTGGATGATGTCACGCGTGGGCTTGTAGTTTTCGTCGAGGAACACTAACGTGTCGCGTATAACGGTGACTGCGCAGGCGATTATGTCGGGCACCTTGTCGGCATTGCGCGCCATGAGCGCCGTTGAGGCTCTGCACATGTTGTCGAAGTAAAAATCCGTTTTCTGCTCCGCCCAGCCCGGACGCTGCCGGAAATAGGGCTTGTCATACTTGACCTGCTCCTTGTCCACGATATTGCCCTGCTTATCGACCAGAATGGCTCTCGTGCTCTGAGTGCCGACGTCATAAGTCAGGATCAGCGGTCTGTTCATTTTTTCTCCCTCCGTCTTTGCATTATATCTTTATCTCTGTTTTAAAAGATCACTTGTTGCAATGACGTCAACGCCGAGCCCGAGCACGTTTTTTATAACGGCATCTCCCCTGCCGATGCGCTCTGTCAGCGTCACGGCGTTAATTTCGCGCATGACGTCAAATATTTTATCCTTGGGGATATCATCCGACACTCTGACCGGCAGAACCGGAGCGTCGGGAAATGAAGTCCTGACCGTTGAGCATATGGTGCGCCTGGGCTCTGTCATCTCGCTTACGGCAAAGGCCTTTCCTCTCGGGCAGGTGTTGCCCGTGATGATGAGCTCGCCTTCCTTTTCCTCGATGATCAGGCGGCAGCCGCGCGGACAGCCTATACATACGAGCTGTTTCATTTTACCACCTCGATCTCAAAGCGCACATCGCTGTTTTCATCTATGCCGAATTTGGTCATGTCGAGCGTAAGCTGCTGCATCTCGGGCGGCCGCAGGAAGGGATAGGTCTTTTTCCAGACCTCCCGGCCGTTTATTTTAAGGCGCAGCATGCTCTTGTCAACGACCTTTTTCGAGCGGAAGTAGAATACCGTTTTTGAATTGTCGCTGTCCAGATCGAGCTGCTGCGGAACGAGATACAGAAACTCGTCGCCGATGCTTATATCGACCCTTCTCTGCTCTGCGCCGCTGAAGGCTGCCGCATTCCGGCCGGCCTCCTCGCCGGACTCGGAAACAAAATCAACCAGGTCGTTTACATGCAGAGCGTTTCCGCAGGAGAAGATGCCCGGAACCTTCGTCATTAGCTGCGCATCGCATACGGGGCCGCCCGTATGACGATCGAGCTCGACGCCCAGCGACTGGGCAAGCTCGTTTTCCGGGATAAGTCCGACAGATACGATAAGCGCGTCGCATTCAATTTTTTCCGCCGTTTCGGGAATCGGTCTATAATTATCGTCCACCTTGCAGACCTCGACCGCCTCGAGGCGATCCTTTCCGAATACACGCGTGACGGTGTGGCTCAAATGCAGGGGGATATCATAATCGGTAAGGCACTGATAGATATTTCTCGTAAGTCCCGATGGCGTGGGGTTAATTTCATAAACGCCGAGAACCTCGGCTCCCTCAAGCGTCAGTCGGCGCGCCATGATGAGGCCGATATCGCCCGAGCCGAGGATGACGCATTTCTTGGTCGGCATAACGCCGAGCCGGTTTGTAAAGTGCTGCGCTGTACCTGCCGTGAACACGCCTGCCGGGCGCGTTCCGTGGATAAACACCTGCTTTGCGCTTCTCTCGCGGCAGCCGGTGGCAAGGATGAGGCTCTTTCCCGTAACGGTGCGCAGACCTTCACGGGAAACGAGCGTTACGGCAAAGCCGACGTCTGTTTTTTCCGCACGCGTAACAAATGTGCTGCACGCGACATCTATATCCGACTGCGCGACCTTATCCATATAGCGCTCGACATACTCCGGACCCGCAAGGCGCTCGCCGAAGGTGCGAAGGCCGAAGCCGTCGTGTATGCACTGCTTAAGCATACCGCCGAGGCGCTCCTCGCGCTCGACGATGAGCACCTTGGCTCCGCTTTCGCTCGCCGCGGCCGCAGCCGCAAGACCGGCAGGGCCGCCGCCTATCACGATAACATCGTAATTATGCATTGTCTCCGCCCCCCTTTTTGCTCTCGAACACAATGGGTGACTGCGCGGAGCTCTTTTTGACCTCCGTGATCGGAACGCCCAGGTACTCGGCTATGATCTTTGTGACTATAGGCGAGCAGAAGCCGCCCTGGCATCTGCCCATGCCCGGTCTTACGCGCTTTTTCACGCCGTCGAGCGTTGGCACGCAAATGGGGCTACGGAGCGCATCGATTATTTCGCCGCGGCTTACCTCCTCGCAGCGGCACACGATAAGGCCGTAATCGGGATTTTTCTTTATAAGCTCTGCGCGCTCGGCATCGCTCATCTCCGCGAGGTGCGGGGGTGCCTTGCGCACGGGGTCGAAGCTCTCGTTTTTCTCCGCGCCGAATATCTCCGCGACATAGGCCGCGACATCCTGCGCGACGGCGGGCGCGGTCGTAAGTCCGGGAGATTGTATGCCGGCAACGTGGTAGATATTCTTTGTTTTTCTGCCGGGCTCGATTATGAAGTCCTCTTCATATGTAGGCGCTCGAACGCCGGTGAAATATGTTATGATGTCGCGCTCCGTAAGAGATGGCATGGCTATCTTCTGCTTTGCAAAAACGCGTGCGATGCTGTCAGCATTCGTGGCGGTATTCTCGCGCTCGGGCGTTTCTACGGCATCGGGGCCTACGAGAAGGTTATCGTGCGGCGTGTGCAGTATGCCGCCGCCCTTTGTGTGCGCATGTCCGGGAGTTTCCGGCCCGACGACTGAGGCGATGGTTTTGAATGCCGCGCCTGTTTTCTTGTCAAGAATAGAATTTGTGCCGCGGCGGGGATGTATGCTGAAAAACCTGTCCTGCGCCATCTGGGCGACAACATCGGAATAAACTCCGGCGCAGTTTATTACCTCGCACGGATATATCGTTCCGCGGTTGGTGTATACCGCTTTTATCTCACCGTCTTTTACATCCATACCGGTGACGGCGGTGTTGAGCGAAACGCGCGCGCCGTTACTTACGGCATTCTCGGCGTATGCGATGACGAGATTATACGGGCTCACACTGCCGGACGAGGGGTTTGAGAGCGCAAAGGCCACCTCGGGCGATATGCGCGGCTCGTGCTTACGTATCTCATCGCCCATGACTATGCGCGTATCCTCAATGCCGTCATGGTATCTGCGCCATTTTGCGTAGATGCTCACAAACGGCAGCCAGCTTTTGTGCGTAAAGCAGGCGTACTGCCCCGTGCGCTTGAACGGAACGTCCAGCTCGCGGCAGAGGTCCTCGTACATGTGGTTTGCACGGCGTATGTACTTATGCTTTAGAGAACCCTTGGAGAGATCTACGCCGGGGTGTACCTCGCCGTCATTACGGCCGGAAGCACCGAGGGCAAGGTCGGCCTCCTTTTCGATAAGCAGAACATTGAGCTTATAGCGTGACAGCTCACGTGCGATCGAGCAGCCTGATATTCCGCCGCCGATGACGAGCACGTCGGGCTTATTGCCGTCAAGCGCCTTGTCGTTTATGCTCGGCATGTGCATTATCTCGGGCTGTGCGCCGGTGTACACGATATCATTGACAACATGTATATCCGAGTTCGGTGTTGCAGCCGTCAGGCCGGCATCAACAACATCGTTCCAGTCATTCAGCTCGCCCTTGAGCACGATGCAGTTATCTGTAAGCTCCGCCGTAACGGCACCTCCGAATTTTTTGTTGAGTTTCCTGTTTATGCTGTTAATATTCATTCGAGCACCTTCATATACACGTTGTATAGTTTATAGCCATTATACAGCAAAAAGCAAGCAAGTCAATATACATCAGTTTTTGAATGTACAGAGTTTTACCATTTGTTCTTGAAATGAGCTCTGTTCCATTGTATATTATATAGGATACGATTTCAAGCAAGCGAGGTGTTTATATGAATATCCTGTACCTGATAAATTACGCAGGAAAAGCAGGAACTGAAAAATACGTTCTCAATCTTATGCACATTTTGTCCGGGCAGGGCGAGACCTGCCACCTTGCATACAACGTTCCGGGGCAGCTTTCCGAAACGGTGAGCGCGGAGGGCTTCCCCTGCTTCCGCTTCGAGATGAGCACAAAAAAAGCGCTGTCGGCCGCTAAAAGGCTTGCCGGCTACTGCCGTGAAAACAGTATTGATGTTATCCACGCCCAGTATCCGATGGAAAACGTCATAGCGATACTTTCAAAGCTCTTCTACCGCAAGGTCAAGGTTGTGTATACGAGTCATCTTACCATATATCAAAATGCAAAGTGGAAGATACTCAACCGCATTTTTACGCCCTTTGACCACAGGATAATCGCCGTGTGCCGTCAGGGTGCGGACATAATGGCGGCAAACGGCGTAAAAAAGGACCGCATCCGCGTCGTATATAACGGCGTTGAGCCGAACAGGCAGCGCGTGTATGATCGCAGCTTTGCGCGGGAGCTCGGAGTCCCGGATGATACGTTCGTCATGTCCATAATGGCGCGCTACGCTCCGGAAAAGGGGCTGCCCTTCCTTCTGGCCTCACTTGCAAAGCTCCGGCGAAAAACGCAAAAGCCCTTTGTCTGCTTCATTGCCGGCGACGGCGAGGAGTTTGACGATTTCGCGGTCATGAGCACGAATTCCGGCATGAGCGACTGCGTTATCCAGCTCGGCTTCCGTCGGGATTCCGACAGGATGCTCAAGGCGTCCGACCTGTATCTGAACTCAAGCTCCAAAAACGAGGCGATGAGCTTTGCGATACTCGAGGCTATGAACGCAGGCGTTCCGCTCGTCGTAACCGACGTCGGCGGAAACCGTGATCTTGCCGAGACGCACACTGTCTGCGGTAAGGTCCTCCGCTTCGGCGACAGCGACGGTTTTTCCGACGCGATGCTTGAGCTTATGGAAAATGACGAGCTGCGCACGGAATACTCCGACAATGCGCTGAAAAAGGTCGGCGAGGAATTTGATCTTCGCAAGCTGGCCATGGATGTTTTTGAAAACTACAAGTAATTTTGAAAGGTGCCAAAAATCATGATTGACAAAAACGGAAAGCTTTTCGGTAAAATAAACCTCATTGACCTGCTGATAATCCTCGTTATTATCGCAGCCGCCGTGTTTTTTGCGACAAAGGCCTTCACACCCGCGCAGGAGGCGGCCGGCACCGAGGCCGGCACCGTGCAGGTGCAGTTTTTCAGCAGCAAGGCGCCCGTCGGCACCGCTGAGGCGATAGAGCTCGGCGCTCCCGCATTTGAGGACACGACAAACGTTCAGTTCGGCAAGGTCATAGCCGTTGAAAGCGAGCCTGCGTACACCTATCTCGTTGACGATGACGGCAATCCCGTCAAGACAGAGGTCCCGTATAACTATGCCGTCAGCGTCACGGTCGAGCTTGAGGGCAATCTCACCGAAAAGGGGCTGTACGTCGGCGGCAGGCTCTACGGTGTCGGCGCAAACTTCACGATGCACTTCGGCAAGTCCACCGTCTACGCCTCCGTATCCGGCGTTTCCTCTGTTGAGCGATGAGCCATGATATCAGCACGAAAGGAGGTCGGTGTGCTTGCAGTACGGCGTTATCCTGAATTCAATATATAATACATGGATAAACAGCACCTTCTTTTCGATACTCGAAAGGATATGGAGTCCCTTAAAGCGTGCGTATGATAATCTTGCCGCAGTGAGATTTCTGCGCGGATACGACCGTGTTCAGGCTGTCTACGAAGGCTCGCTGTTTTCCCGCATCATCCGCTTTATCCTCGATCTTATTTATAAGCTGATCGCCGCAATCGCGGGCTTTATAGCCCCGGCGTGGGAGAGCAGCCTTATAGTCAGGCTCTGCCGCGGCTCGTTTATACTGAACTTCGAATTCCTGCTCGGCGGTTTCATCTGCGTTATGTTCATCACGCCCCACGAGAGCTGGAACAATGCCTACGCGGTCATCGCCGCCCTGGGCTTTCTGGCTCTGTATCTCATACTTGCCGGCAGCGGAAAGCGCGAGCTTATGTACCCGGACAGGCTGGGGCTCCCGCTTGCACTGTTTGCCATAGCGCTTATAGTCAGCCTGCTGTTTACTCATGACCTCTCCGACAGCATAAGGATACTTCTGTTTTTCATAGCGGCATTTATCTTCACCTATGTTATCGCGGCGGATATCACCGACGAAAAGCGCCTTGTGAAGCTCCTCGCGTTTATCTATGCAGCGGTTATACTGACATCTGTTTACGCTGTTATCCAGCGCAAATTCAATCTTGTTTACGTAAACGCGTCGTTTACGGATCTGAAGCTGAACACAGGCATACCCGGCCGAATCACCTCGACGCTGGATAACCCGAACAATTTCTCGGAATTTCTTGTTCTGTTCATGCCACTGTGCGCGGCGTTTGCCGGAACGCGCAAGAAGCAGACAAGCTGCGCTGTGCTGCTCATAGACCTTGCGCTCCCCGCCCTTGCACTGATAATGACCTATTCACGCTCAGGCTGGATATCTCTCATGCTTGCGGCCTTTGTTTACCTTTGGCTGCGCAACAAGAAGCTTATCCCGCTGTTTATTGCGCTGGCTGTCCTGGCGTTCCCCTTTCTGCCCTCGACCATAACGACAAGGCTCACGAGCATCGTTACGGGCATTTTCGGCAGCAGCGGATACATCGACTCCTCGGCCCAGCACAGGCTTCGGCTGTGGCAGAGCGTTGAGTATATGATCCGCGACTACGGTGTCGTCGGCATAGGCCTCGGCCCGTCCTCGTTTGCCTCGCTCTACCCCCTGTACGCTCAGGTAGACGGAGCGTCGCACACTCAGTCGCTCTATTTTGAGCTCATACTCGAAACCGGCATACTCGGCTTTGTATCGTTCATGTGGCTCGCCCTGCGCAGCATAAAAAACTGCGTCATCACCAGAAGGTGCGCAAGCGGACTTACCAAGGCAGTGCTTATCGCGTGCGCGGCCTCGTTTATCGGCATAGCCTTTTCATGCATCGTCGAATATATCTGGTTTTACCCGCGAGACCTGTTTGCCTACTTCATTCTGCTGGGCATATCGTTCGCGGCGATTTCGATCGCAAACAGAAACAAACAGGAAATATAATATGCAAAAGCCCGTCGGAGTTTTCCTCTGACGGGCTTTGTCTTTTATTATCTACTTCGTGCCGAAGATACGGTCGCCGGCATCGCCGAGGCCGGGGACGATGTAACCGTGGTCGTTGAGGTGATCGTCGAGAGCGGCGACATAGATATCCACATCGGGATGATCCTTCTGCATGCGCTCAACACCCTCTGGAGCGCCGATGATACACATGAGCTTGATATGCTTCACGCCGTCGTTCTTCAGAAACTGTATAGCAGCTGAGGCCGAGCCGCCGGTAGCGAGCATGGGGTCAACAACGATGACATCTCTTTCATCGATGTCAGGCGGCATCTTGAAGTAGTATTTCACAGGCTCAAGAGTCTCAGGATCACGGAACAGGCCTATATGACCGACCTTGACGTTGGGCATCATACTGACCATACCGTCGACCATGCCGAGGCCGGCGCGCAGAATGGGCACTATCGCAAGCTTTTTGCCGGCGATGCGCTTTACGGTTGCCTTGGCCACGGGGGTTTCGATCTCAACATCCTCAAGGGGCAGATCTCTCGTTGCTTCATAGCACATGAGCATCGCTATCTCGGAGATGAGTTCTCTGAACTCCTTGACGGAGGTTCCCTTGTCTCTGAGGATTGACAGCTTGTGCTGGATGAGGGGGTGGTCAAATACGCATACCTTGCTCATTATAATTCTCCTTTGTTTAGTCCGCTCCCGAAAGGAGCCTATTTATATACGCCGGTAACCTTTCGACTACCCGGTTTCTATACTTTATTTATTCATGCGCTCCTGACGCTCGCGCTCGGCCTGGCTCAGCCGAAGATAAACCGGCAGAAGATCGTCGGCCGTGCCGGGTGTTTTGTCCTTTGCCGCCATGCCGACGCCCCAGGCGCTTTGATATATGAGATTTGACGGAGCCATGCGGCAGTCGATGCCGGCGTTTTTCATGTATTCATATGTAAGCTCCGCTCCGTCGCCGACCAGAAATACGTTTTTGCCGCGTATTTCTCCTGCAAGCTCGGAGAGGGCTATCGCCCGATCCTCGCACAGGCGCTGCGGTCTGCCTTCTGTTATCTCAAACAGCGCGTTATACACCTGGCTGCGGCGGGCATCCATCACCGGGCATATGAGCCCGCCTGCGGACGCGCCGTGCCACGCCATGGCCTCAAGCGTGGAAACGCCGACGCACATCTTATCGGCTGCCCACGCAAGACCCTTGACGGTGGAAACACCGATCCTGATCCCCGTAAAGGAACCCGGTCCGTGAGCGACGGCGATAAGATCAACGCCGGCAATCGTATTTTCAGTATTTTTAAGCATATCGTCCACCATCGGCAGAAGCGTGCGGCTGTGAGTAAGTCCGCTGCACTGACTGTACTGCGCGATGAGCTTTTCATCCTCCATAAGCGCAACAGACGCTGCCTTTGCGGAGGATTCAAGTGCAAGTATCAGCATTTTGCATTTCCCTCCTCAATGGTGATTTTTCTTACGCTGTCGCCGAGCTTTTCAATGCGAAGAACGATCTCGTCGCCGAAGAACGCGTCCTCGACCTTTTCGCTCCATTCGACGGCGCACACCGCTCCGCGGCGGAGATAATCCTCCCAGCCGATGTCGAACAGCTCGTCGGCGCTCTCAAGCCGGTACATATCAAAATGGATAAGCTCGCGCTCACCGATATACTCGTTGACAATGGTAAACGTCGGGCTGGATACGCGGCAGGAAAGCCCCATGCCCTTTGCCATTCCGCGCACGAAAGCAGTCTTGCCCGCGCCGAGGCCGCCGTACATGGCGACGACACTGCCGTCGGGGAGATCCTTTGCAAACTGCTCGCCTATGCGCTCGGTCTCCGCCTCGCTGCGGCTTATATATGTCTGCACCGGTCTCACCTCATTTTTAAACTTTTTCTGAATTTGAATTATACCACAAGATACCTCATTGCGTAAAGGGCAATAATATGCTAAAATGTAGCGTGTCCGATTGCGATAATTTGTGAAATCGAGCATTTTTGAAGGGCGGCGGCGACAATAAAAATCGATTCCCGGAAAATCAAGGACTATTTCAAACGGGCGGATATCTTACTTCTCGCCGTTTGCACTATATGCACCATCTTCGGCATAGTCATGATCTACAGCATGACAAAATCCTACGGCTGGACGCGATACGTCGTCGTCCAGGGCTTTGCGATGCTGTTGGGCATCGCTGCGTTCGTTGTATTCACGGTCATTGACCCCGACCTTATTGCGGACAAGTGGGTGTATCTTACGATATTCAACGTTCTGTTCATCGTCGGGCTTATTTTTTTCGGCAAGGGTGACGAGGTCGGCTCGCGTGCGTGGTACCGCTTTGCGGGCATCGGTGTTCAGCCGTCGGAGATCGTAAAGGTCATATTCATAGTTCTGCTGGCAAAGCAGGTCTCAAATTATAAAGAGCAGCGCACGCTCAACAAATTCACGTCGATTATCAAGCTCGGCCTGCACTGGTTTTTGTATTTCGCCCTTATAGCCGTTATTCCCAATGACCTCGGCAGTGCGCTCATATTCCTTGCGATTTTCGTCATCATGCTCATCTGCGCCGGTATCGCGTGGTACTGGATGGCGGCAGCCGCCGCGGCAGTTGCCGCGATGGTTCCTCTGTTCTGGAACTTTCTGCTCAAGGATTATCAGAAAAAGCGAATCCTCGCGCCGTACATTCCCGACGTCGTAGACCCGACCGGTCAGGGTATAACCTGGCAGACAAACCACTGCAAGGACGCGCTGGCCTCCGGCCGCTGGACGGGCGTGGGCTTCGGCGAGGGCAGCTTCGCGCAGAGCAGCTATAACGCTCGCCACACCGACTGCATCTTCGCCTCCATCGGCGAGGAGCTCGGCATGATCGCCTGCATCGCGATAATCGTTCTGCTGAGCATAATCATCATACGCTGCTGCGTTATCGGTCTGCGCTCGGGCAGTCCCTTCGGTATGCTCATCTGCTTCGGCGTCGCGGCGGCGCTCGCGTTCCAGACCTTCGTCAACATCGGCATGTGCATCGGCATTACCCCCGTTGTCGGCATAACGCTTCCGTTCTTCAGCTACGGCGGCTCGTCGATCGTTGCGATGTACGCGGCCGTCGGACTGGTCTCCGGCGTTAAATACCGCCCAAAGCCGCGGCAGAACTTCCTGCAATATCAGTAAAAGCTCCCCCACGGGGAGCTTTTTTCATGCCAGACCTATGAATTTCATTGCCTTAAGGCTTTGCAGGATCACGTCCTTGAGCTGCTCCTCGCTGTCGCGGCGGCCGCGCTCGACCCAGGTTATCATGATGCCCATCATCGACGAGGATATTATGGACGCAAGATAGTCAAACAGCGCGGTGTCTCCGAAGCCGGACACGCTTTGGCGCAGTCTGTCCGCACAGCGGCGCAGACTGGCATACAGCATATCGCCGCGGTTTATACAGACGATCGCTTCTATTAAATCGGAATGGCGAAACCATGTTCTGAACACCGATTCGCTTATATTGGCATAGCCGGATGAGAACGCCTCCTCGAACACCCTGTCGCACATGAGGGCGAGCACATCCTCGATTCGGTCAAAGTTTCGGTAAAACGTCGAGCGGCTCACGCCTGAGATGCGCTGTATATCCGATATCGTTATATTTTCAAAGCTCTTTTCCCTTAAGCACTGCTTTAACCCCGTGCAAATGAGCTCCACCGAGGTCTGTGCGCGCTTATCCTGCTTGATGTGATACATTATTCGCTCCTTTGTATTACTTCGTTGCGGTACTATTGTATCATATTTTCTTTTGTGTTACAATCCTGACATGAAGATAATTTAACTGAGGAGTAATTAATTATGAGCAAAAACGTTATATTCTGCTATTCCGGCACGGGCAACTGCCTTGACCTTGCGAAGAACATCGCAAAGGGTCTGGGCGACACGGACATCATCATGATGCGCAGGGCGCCGGTAAAAACCGACGTCACCGACGCCGAGCGCGTCGGCTTCATCGTTCCCTGCTACGGCGGCGGTCTGCCGGGCGACGTTGAGAGCTATCTTGACAGCATTAAAATCTCCCCGAGCGCTTACACCTTCGCGGTCGGCCAGTACGCCGGCTACCTCGGCTGCGGCCTGCACAAGATAAATGAGCGCTTCGAGCTCGACCTGTGGACGGGTCTTTCTCATCAGTGCTCGTGCATCTGGCTGTTCCCGCATCAGCTCATGCTGCCGCCCGTAACTCCCGCAATGGCGCAGAAGCGCAGTGAGCGCATGGCAAAGAAGCTCGTCAAGGCCATCCTGCGCGGCGACAGGAGCAAAAAAGCTCCCCCGAAGATGGGACTCAATGCGCTTGAGAGCAGGGTCTGGCCGAAGCTCGCCGCCGGTAAGGCGAAGAAATTCGCCGTCACCGACGCATGCATAGGCTGCCGCCAGTGCGAAAAGCTCTGCCCGAAGGGGAACATCAGATTTGTAAACGGAAAGCCGAGCTTCGGCACGGACTGCATCCAGTGCCTCAGCTGCCTGCAATACTGCCCGAAGGAGGCAATCACGCTGACTCAAAAGAGCGTAAAGCGCGAGCACTACCACAACCCCAATGTCTCCGCCGCCGAGCTTATGGAGAGCATCATTCATATTGATTGATATTTTTCCTCCGGCGTGTTATAATGCTTATATCCAATTTTAACACTTCGGAGAATGAGATATGGTAACATTTAAGCTTAAAGAAGAATCCGACCAGCAGCTCGTCTACTGGTACTTCCCCCATGGCAAGGAGGAAAACGGCCACGGCACTATAGTTATCGACCGTACGCTCGGAAAGCTCGACGTGACCGAGCTTGCACCCGACGACCGTCTCGTGCGTCACACAGTGGAAAACCAGAACCGCTGGCGCAATGCCGTAAACCAGATGCGCAACATCGAGCAGATACCCGAGCTTACCGACGAGGAATGGCCCGAGGCCACCGAGGATAAGATAAGCACCGTCTTTGCCGACCACGCGATACAGAAGATCGTAGAGGCTTATAACAACGGCGAAGTCCTTGAGGAGGGCGTCGAGACCTGGAACATCTGACAGTAATCGAACATCAGCGGCGGAATGTGTCCGAAAAGAACACATTCCGCTGTTTTTTTAGTTATTTTATTAATTTTCATTGACAATTTTGTTTTTTAATGATATTGTCATATTGGAAATAGTCATTAAAAGAATTTAATAACTAAAAGAAAGGAGAAACATCAATGTATATTCCCGGTATTACCGAAATCTATCATCTCGTCACCGCCATAATTCTCGAGGCTGAGAAAAACGCTCAGGATGAGATCGATATTCTTGACAACTTCTTTGGTATGTACGAGCCGTACTAAGCTAAAAAACATATAAAAGTACCGCAGCGCGGTGCTTTTTGTTAAAGGAATTGTGCAGGATTTATTTAAAATGCATAATTTATGGGATTTTAAGTATTTCTTATCGTCATTTTAGACTTTTTTGCACAAATAGTGGTTGACATAAGTGATAAGCTATGATAACATAACCGCGGAAATAGTCAGAAAAGCTATAAGAAAGGAGAAACACGATGTTAGCTAAGATTTTCAGAGAACTTGAGCGGATGCACAGGGACAACCACTGGGACGGTCCAGCAGCCGACGCCTTCGGCGCAATCGCAGATTGGCTTGAGGCGCATAGTATCATGCCCATCTGATAAGTAAGCACAATCCGCACCGTTCGGTGCGGATTTTTATTTTTCGCCGTAAAAAAGCAGAACGGATGTTCCGTTCTGCTTTTGCTCTCATTTTGCGTACTCGACGGCCTTCGTCTCTCGAAGGACGTGGACCTTGATCTGACCGGGGTAAGTCAGCTCCTCTTCGATCTTCTTTGCGATATCGCGCGCCAGGAGCACCATCTGATCCTCGGATACCTCCTCGGGCTTGACCATAACGCGTATCTCGCGTCCGGCCTGGATGGCGTAGCTGCCGGCGATACCGGGGAAGCTCTTGGATATCTCCTCAAGCTTTTCAAGGCGCTTGACGTAGTTTTCGATATTCTCGCGGCGTGCGCCGGGGCGGGAGGCGGAGATAGCGTCGGCTGCCTGAACGATGCAGGCGACGACCGTGCGCGGCTCAACATCGCCGTGGTGCGCCTCGATAGCGTGGATGACCGCTTCGCTCTCCTTATACTTCTTGCAGATATCGACACCGATGGAGACGTGGCTGCCCTCGACCTCGTGGTCGATGGCCTTGCCGATATCGTGCAGGAGGCCGGCTCGCTTTGCGGTGTTGACATCTACGCCGAGCTCGGCGGCGATAAGGCCGGAAATGTGCGACACCTCTATCGAGTGCTGCAAAACGTTCTGGCCGTAGCTCGTGCGGTATCTCATGCGGCCGAGCAGCTTTATGATCTCGGGATTCAGACCGTGGATGTTCGTTTCGAACACCGCGCGCTCACCCTCGGCCTTGATGGTGGCGTTGACCTCCTTCTGAGCCTTGGCGACCATTTCCTCAATGCGCGCCGGGTGGATGCGTCCGTCGGCAATGAGCTTTTCAAGAGCAAGACGCGCCACCTCGCGGCGAACGGGGTCAAAGCTCGATACGGTTATCGCCTCGGGCGTATCGTCGATGATAAGATCGCAGCCTGTCAGCGTCTCTATGCTGCGGATGTTGCGGCCCTCGCGGCCGATGATGCGTCCCTTCATCTCGTCGTTGGGGAGTGGTACGACGGATACGGTGACTTCACTTGCATGGTCTGCCGCGCAGCGCTGGATAGCCGTAACGATGATCTCGCGTGCGCGTTCCTCGGCCTCGTCCTTGTACTGGGCCTCGATCTCCTTGACCTTGACGGCCATTTCGTGCGTTACCTCGTCCTTGAGGGCGTTGATGAGGTATGCCTTCGCCTCATCGACCGTGTATCCCGATACCTTTTCGAGCATTTCGAGCTGGCTCTTCTTGATAAGAGCTATCTCGTTCTGCTGATTTTCGACATCGGCTATCTTGCGGGCAAGAGTTTCGTTCCTGCGCTCAAGGGAGTCGGTCTTGCGGTCAAGGTTTTCTTCCTTCTGCTGAAGGCGTCTTTCCTGCTTCTGCAGGTCGGCACGGCGTGCCTTTTCTTCGCGCTCGAATTCCGAGCGGCTTTTGTGTATTTCTTCCTTTGCCTCGACGAGAGCTTCACGCTTCTTGCTCTCGGCGCTCTTTATGGCATCATTAATTATTCTCTTTGCTTCATCTTCTGCACTGGATATCTCACGCTCGGCGACTTTTTTGCGGTAAGTCATGCCGAGAACAAATCCTATAATACAAAAAGCAACGATAAGAACGATTGCTAACCATAAGTTCATAGAAAGTAAACACACCTCCATTCTTTAAGAATTTTGCGGTGGTTTAATAAAAAACGCCGGGGTAATTTAAGGGTAAGACGCGGCATCAAGCGCTTCGCGTCCGTAAAATTGAATCTAATATTTTCGCAAAGACGCCTCCCCGGGCGTCTTATGCCGGCCGCGCACATGCCTTATCCCCAAATGGGCGCAGCCGTCTAAAATATTATCCGATTAATTTTAGCTCTAAATGCGCATTATGTCAAGCTTTCACAAAAATATATGTTAAATTTTTAAGAGCGGCGCCCTGTTTTGTGGACAAGAGGCAAAGTATTTTATATAATGAGCTATTATTATATGACTTCGGAGGCACAGCGTGCGGCTTACATATGTTTTCCCGATACTCATACTGCTTTTCATAGGGCTGTTTTTCTTCGGCTGCCCCTCCCCTGCCTCGGCAACGCTTGAGGACAGGCCGAAAAGCGCCTTCCGCCGGCGCGACGCGATAGCGCTGGGCATCATAACGCTCGTGTATGCAGTCGCCGCCTTTGCCGGGCTCGGCGACACCGACGCGCCGCAGTCGTTCCATGAGTTTAAAAGCGGCGAGAGCGTGACTGTCGATCTCGGACAGGTCAGGGACATAGACAGCATAACGATCTACTCCGGCCTCAACACCGGAAGCTACCGCATCGAGGCCTCCGACGACGGCGAGAGCTGGTTTGACCTTACCAGCTTTGAGCAGAACTACGTCGCGCTGTTCAAGTGGAACGACGTTGAGCTCGATGAGCTGCAGCTCGGCGCTGCGCGCTATCTCCGCCTCACGGCGGCCGGCGAGGTCTGGCTCGGCGAGATGGCTGTACGCTGCGGCGGCGAGCTCGTGGGCTCATCCTCCGACGCACCGGAGCTTTTTGACGAGCAGAATACCGTGCCGGAGTACCAGCACTACACCAACAGCACATATTTTGATGAGATATACCATGCGCGCACAGCCTTTGAAAACCTTGAGGGCGTCTATCCCTACGAGATATCGCATCCGCCGCTCGGCAAGCTCATCATCGCCATAGGCATTTCTCTGTTCGGCATGACGCCGTTCGGCTGGCGCTTCTCGGGCGCATTGATCGGTGTGCTGATGCTTCCGGTCATGTACATGCTTTTAAAGCGCATGTTCGCATCTACGCGCATCTGCGCCTGCGCAACGGCTATCTTCGCCTTCGACTTCATGCACTTTGCGCAGACGAGGATCGCAACCATCGACAGCTACGCCGTGTTCTTCATCCTGCTGATGTACCTGTTCATGTACATGTACATAACGGAGGGCAGATGGCGCGACCTTGCGCTGTCGGGGCTTTTCTTCGGCATAGGCGCCGCGTGCAAATGGACCTGCTTCTATGCCGGAGCGGGGCTTGCGGTGATCTGGCTGATTCATTGGATACGCAATTTCGAATTAAAGGCGTTTCTTAAAAACTGCGCGTTCTGCGTCGTTTTCTTTATAATCGTTCCGGCAATGATATATTACGTGAGCTATTTCCCCTACGGCCGGGCAAGCGGCATGCACAGCCTTGGCATGCTCTTTACCTCCGACTACGCGGGCATGGTGCTGGACAATCAGAAATTCATGTTCAGCTACCACGCGGGCGTGCACTCGGAGCATCCATACTCCTCGCGCTGGTGGCAGTGGGTGATTGACGAGCGGCCGATACTGTACTATCTGAAGTATTTTGACGACGGCACGCGCTCGTCCTTCGGCGCATTTTTGAATCCCGTGCTGTGCTGGGGCGGACTCGCGGCCATGATAGTGTGCGCAGTCCTTGCTGTGAAGCGGCGCGATAGAGTCTCGCTGTTTATCGTCATCGGCTACCTTGCGCAGCTGCTGCCATGGGTGTTCATAACGCGCACGACCTTTGAATATCATTACTTCCCCTCGTCGGTTTTTCTCGTGCTGGCCATAGCGCGGGTGTTCAGGCTCATGAAGGATAACACGAAGGGCTGGAAATTTAACGTCTACGGCCTGACGGGGCTTGCCGGTGCGCTGTTTATCGCCTTCTACCCCGTCATTTCCGGCGTCCGCGTGAACGCGCAGTTGGCGACGAATCTGCTCAAATGGCTGCCGAGCTGGCCGTTTTGAGAATTAGCTTGTAGTCGTGGCGTTTTTGTGAGATAATAAAATATAATATTTATTGTGGAGGATCAAAGATATGATCGCATTGGGTTCTGATCACGGCGGCTGGGCGCTCAAGCAGGAGGTCATGAAGCACCTGGACGTGCGCGGTCTTGAATACAAGGACTACGGCACCTACTCCGAGGACAGCTGCGACTATCCCGTTTACGGCAAGGCAGTCGCGCACGCGGTCGCCGGCGGCGAGTGCGAAAAGGGCATAATAATCTGCGGCACGGGCATCGGCATCTCCATCACTGCAAACAAGGTCAAGGGCATCCGCGCAGCTCTGTGCGGCGACTGCTTCTCGGCGGAAATGACAAGACTGCACAATGATGCCAACATCCTTGCAATGGGCGCGCGCGTCGTCGGCCCAGGACTTGCACTTAAGATAGTCGATACCTTCCTTGACACCCCGTTTTCCGGCGACGAGAGGCACGTCCGCCGCATCAAGCAGATCGAGGACTGATATAATTGGCAAACAATTCTGAGTTTTACCGCGGAAAACGCAAAAAGACCGCTCCGGCGCTGATAGCCACTATTATCATTCTGGCCGTCATCGCCTTTGTGGTTATGCTTTTCTACGGACTGCAAAAATATATAGTGATCACGAATTCCGGCCTGCACCTTGAGATACCGTTTCTCATGGACGACAGCCGCCAAAACGTGCAGACCGACGACGGTGATGTCGTCCGACAGAGCTTCGAGCCAGTGAACGCGCAGCTTGAGATCGGTCAGGCCGACTATTCAAACGTCAAAGCCACCGCCGGCGAAGGTCTGAGCGCCGTCAGGCTCGTTTACGTTCCGGCGGCGGCGGTCACGGCATCGGGCGTTGAATCGTATCTGAGCAAGTCTCCCGATGCAACCGGCGTTCTGCTCGACGTGAAAACCGTAACGGGTATGCTCGTGTGGGAATCGCAGGCCGATATCGCAAAGGGCTACGGCACCTCGGGCACGATCGATCTCAAGTCGATCGTCTCCTCGCTTAAGGAGAGCGGCAAGTACGTCGCCGTGCGCATGTGCTGCTTTGTGGATAACACTCTCGCCTCGCGCTACACGCAGCTTACGCTGAAAACGACCGACGGGCAGGCTTATTCCGACGCAAGCGGCGCATGGCTCGATCCGACGAACGCGACGGTCAAGAGCTACATCACCTCGCTTTGCAGCGAGCTTTCCAAGATGGGCGTTGACGAGATCGTGCTGCTGGGCATGCGTCTGCCGGAGGCAAGCGGCATAGAATTTGCATTCTCCTCGACCTCGGCGGTCAAGCCCACGCCGGTCACTGCCGTGTCCGGCTTCGGAATAAGCGTAACACGCGCGATGCGCTCTTCAGCGGCGAAGCTGAGTGTGCAGATAACCAGCACATCGGCCCTGCAAAGCGGCGGGGACACCGTGACCGGTCAGAGCGCGGACATACTGTTCAAGGTATTTGACAGAGTCTATTACTCAACAGAGAGCGCAGCAGCTGCCGATATCGTCACAAAATGCACCGACTACGTCAAGCTCGGCGACGCGAAAATGCGCGTCGTCCCCATATGCGCCTCCGCACCCGGCACGGACTGCTGGGTTCTGATGGAGTAACGGAAACAGAATATCAAAAGCCCCGGTGATATAATGCATCACCGAGGCTTTTCAGCGCATCAAAAAAGCGCATGGCTTTTTTGATGCGCTTCAAAAACGCCACATTTTTTGTGAAGCTTACGCTTCACGAAAAATCTCGCTTTGCTCGTCAAAAAGTCTGATAGATCAGACGTTTTTGATGGCTATAATCCAACTTGAGGCGGGCCTTGCCCCCTCAAACTCCCCCGCTGCGCGGTTATCTTTCCTCGGCAGCATAGATTTTTTGACAGTCTAAAAAGCCCCGGTGATATAATGCATCACCGAGGCTTTTATTATTAAATATGTTCCGCTTCAGCCGAGCGGCATGATACCGAGTGCCGAGCGGATCGCTTCGAGCTTATTCTCCAGATCGTAGGACGCAACAAATATATCCCTGACCCTCTGCGTATCGCCGCCGGTTACAAAGCCGGCAAGGATACACAGTGCACCCAATATAAGCGCTATCACCGCAATTGTGGAGATAATCTTCCATGCCTTATCCATTGACCGATACCTCCTTGACACAGAGCTTTTTTCCAAGCGACACCACGCCGCCGACAACGCCCTTTATGCCGCGCACGAGCATGAGTATACCGAGCCACAGCAGCAAAAGCGCAATTGCAAACGCTATAAGCACCGCTCCGGCGCACAGCATGATATCCGCGAATATGACGAGCGTTGAGAATGCAAACGCTATGACCTTAACACCTGCGGTGATCACAAGAACGCCGAGTCCGAGCAGAATGAGCGTTACCGCTATTGACAGCGCCAGCAGCACAAGGCCGATGGGTATGGCAAAGATGAGGTAAAGGATAAGCAGCGCGACATTCGTTTTATACAGCACCGTTGTCTCCGGCTCGTCAATGCTTTCGAGCTTTTCAAGCACGAGCTCCGTTTCAACCGCCTCTTCGGGCTGACTGACTTCCTCGGCGGTCTCCGCTTCCTCTGCAGGAGCTTCCTCCGGTATAGCTTCCGCTTTCTCCTCCGCTGTCCGTTCGACAACGGTCGCCTCTTCTTCGGCAGCTTCCCCGGCTTTCTCCGGGGACTCCGCCGTTGTCTCGGTCTCCGCTTCCTCAGGAGCAGCCTCCTCAACCGGCGCGGACTCCTCTGCAGGCTCCTGCTCAATTATGGTTTCCTCGGTCTGAGTCTCCTCTGCCGGAGTCTCTTCGAGCTCTTCCTGTACAGCGGTCTCCTCCGGCTCATCATAGAACATGGGCTTGTACTCAACGCCCTCCTCGGCTGCCTTTTCTCGTCGGATCTCCTCTATTATATCCGCATATGAAAGCCCTGTATCCGTGACAGACGGCTTTTCCTTTTCCCTTTTTACCGGAGTAACGATTATATGCTCCGTTGCTTCGGGCTTATCTTCCTTTGAATCTGCCTCGACTGCGAGCTTGCGCTCCGAGCGCTTATATGTGCGCGAAATCGTTACTGCAAGCTTTGTCGGCGAGCCGAAGCTTTCGAGCAGCGCCTGCTCATCGTCTGTCTCGTCCAGCATTTTATTGTACTGCGCAAGGATATCCTCCTTATCCTCCTTGAACATGAACGCCAAAAGCTTAGAAAGCTCCGCCATATATTTTTGCCTGTTGATATGCGTCACCTCCGACGGTTTCAAATAAATCCGCTAAATCTATATTATTATAGACAAAAAGTTCACTGCGGTCAAGATTTTTTATATCTATTGACAAGCTCTGCCGCTTTAGATAAAATAACTTAGTTATTAATAATTAAGGAGATATTATAATGGCTAAGGATAAAAAAGTTGAACAGATAACCGATATGGAGCAGGACTTCGCCCAGTGGTTCACCGATGTGTGCACAAAGGCGGAGCTCGTCGATTACTCCGGCGTTAAGGGACTTTTCATCCTGCGTCCATACGGCTATGCCATTTGGGAGAATATACAGAAGGAGCTCGACAGGATGTTCAAGGAAGGCGGACATGAAAACGTCTCCATGCCCATGCTCATCCCCGAGAGTCTGCTTCAGAAGGAAAAGGATCACGTCGAGGGCTTTGCGCCCGAGTGCGCATGGGTCACCGTCGGCGGCTCGGAGGAGCTGCCGGAGAGGCTGTGCATTCGCCCGACCTCCGAGACGCTTTTCTGCGATCACTGGAGTCACACGGTGCACTCCTGGCGCGATCTTCCGATGCTGTACAACCAGTGGTGCTCCGTGCTCCGCTGGGAGAAGACCACCCGCCCATTCCTTCGCGGCAGAGAGTTCCTCTGGCAGGAGGGTCACACTCTGCATGAGACCGAGGCCGAGGCGCGTGAAGAGACGCTTCGTCAGCTTGAGGTCTACGCAGACCTGTGCGAAAACTACCTCGCCATGCCCGTTATCCGCGGCAACAAGACCGATAAGGAAAAGTTCGCTGGCGCCGTTAATACCTACACCATCGAGTGCATGATGCACGACCATAAGGCGCTCCAGTCCGGCACAAGCCACTACTTCGGCACGGGCTTTGCCGAGCAGTTTGACATTACCTTCACCGACCGTGAGAACAAGCAGCAGCATCCGCATCAGACCTCCTGGGGCATGTCCACCCGCGTTATCGGCGGCATAATCATGACCCACGGTGATAATAACGGTCTCGTTCTGCCCCCGCGCATAGCTCCGGTACAGGTCATCGTCGTTCCCGTCGCGCAGCACAAGGAGGGCGTCACCGAAAAGGCAACCGATCTGTATAAAGCTCTCAAGGCAGCCGGCATCCGTGTTAAGATAGACCTCAGCGACAACAGCCTTGGCTGGAAGTGTGCGCAGTACGAGATGAAGGGAGTTCCCCTGCGTATCGAGCTCGGCCCGCGTGACATTGAAAACGGCGTGTGCATGGCAGTAAGGCGCGATAACGGCGAGAAGACCTCCGTTGCGCTCACGGAGCTGACCGAAAAGGTTCCGGAGCTGCTCGACGCCGTACAGCAGGGTCTGTTTGACAAGGCAAAGAAGAACCTCGACGAGCACATCTTCGAGGCACGCTCTCTTGAGGAGGCAAAGCAGCTTCAGGAGGAAAAGGGCGGCTTTATAAAGACCATGTGGTGCGGCGAGCTCGAGTGCGAAATGAAGATGAAGGAGCAGGCCGGCATGTCCTCGCGCTGCATCCCCTTTGAGCAGGAAAACCTCGGCGATACCTGCCCGATCTGCGGCAGGAAGGCAAAGCACATGATCTACTGGGGCGTTGCATACTGAATCACATAATAATAGACAGCCACGGCGAAGATACCGCCGCGGCTGTTTTTATATCCTTAAATCATTTAATTTTTTTACCGTTTAAAACGGCGCTGACAAGCTCGTCGCCGTCGTAGCAGAGCTTTAAGAGGAAAAATGGCTCGGCGTCATTTTCCAAAAGGCGCAGAAATATCTTGTCGCCCTCCCAAAGCGTGAGGTCATAAAGCCTTGAGCGCTCTATCCACTCAAGCTCGCCCTCGTCGCAGGCTTTTAGCTCGCCCTCAAAGCCGTCGGCGGTAAACAGGTGCATGTATTCCGACTCGCACTGCGTGTTCACGAACGTTACTATACCGCGGCAGCGCCATGATGTGAGCGTTAGCCCCGTCTCCTCCTTTGCCTCGCGCAGAAGGCACTCGTCCGGGCTTTCGTCTGACTCAAACTTTCCGCCGATACCGATCCACTTATCGCGGTTTATATCGTTTTTCTTCTTCACGCGGTGCAGCATGAGATACTCGCTGCCGCGGCTTATATAGCATAGCGTCGTATTGAGCATTACAGCACCGTGAGCCTTCCGTCGGGGGCTGCAAATATCTGCACCGGCGGCGTGAGCGAGGCAAACTGCATTGGCGTGAGCACCGCCGCATAGCTTCCGGCGTTTGTGATCACAAACACATCGCCTGTCTTGAGCTTGGGAAGCTCCGTATCCTGAGCAATGACGTCCGCTCCCGTGCAGAGATTGCCGCACACCGTAACGGTCTCGGTCTCCGTCTCATCGGTGAGCGGAGCAAAGCCGAAGGCACCAGGGCCCGTGTACAGCGGCTCGCAGGGTGCGGCATCGGATGCCCGCTCGACCATCTGCGCGATCGAAGGACGCACAAAGCCGTTGAGTGTGTTGGCAAGGATGACATATTTTTTGCCGAGGCTCGTTTTCACATCGTTTACATGCGTGACGTAGACGCCGGCTCTGCCTGATACGAAGCGGCCGGTTTCGATGAAAATTCTTGCCTCGGGGAGCTCTGCTGCGTATTCCTTGCAGAGCTTATTCATATGCGCGCCGAGCTTTTTGAGGTCAACGGCGCTGTCCGTCGCGGCATAGGGGATGCCTATGCCAGAGCCCATATTGACAAAGTGCAGCTGCCTGCCGAGAGTCTTTTGACATCTCACGGCGAGCTCGAACATGCGGCCGTAGTAGTCGCAAAGGCGCTGCGTGTCCAGCTCCTGACTGCGAGAGTGGACATGGATGCCGCAGATATGCAGATTTTTGAGCTTGTCCCACTCGGCAAGCTTTTTGAGCGCCTCGTCCTCGTCGATACCGAATTTGCAGGATACTCCGCCCTCTCCGTCAAATGTGAAGTTAGGGTTTATGCGCACGCCCACCTCCGCCTTCACGCCGTGGCGTGCGGCGAGATACTGTATGCGCTCAAGCTCGGCGGCACTGTCGGCAATGATAACGCATTTTTCGAGCGCCGCGTCGAGATCATTCATACTCTTGCCGGGCGCGGAATAATAAATATCCTCCGGCGCAAGTCCGAGCTTCACGCCCATCGTCACCTCGCCCATCGAGGCCGCGTCAAGGCCGAAGCCCTCGTCGAAGATGCATCTGAGCACCGACGGGTGCGGATTTGCCTTGGCAGAATACAGAAAGCGCACTCCCTCAAAGCTGCTGCCGAGGGCCGCGATGCTGTCAAGTACAGTCCGGCCGTCATAAAGATAAAAGCTCTCGTATTTCTCGGCCAGCTTCAGAATAAGCTCACGGTCAAGCATCATTTTCGCTCCTTTCATTCATTTATTTTATAAAAATTTCCGGCTGCGTGAGCCGGAAATTAAAATATTGTCACTCGATCTCGAGCTTCATGGGCAGCCAGAAGGTGAAGCCGTAAAGCATGGTGTTTATAAAGCAGCGGGTATCGTCATACCATACCTTTTTGCCGGCCTTTTTGGCAACGGCAAAATACTCGGCCAGGTGCAGGCCGTAAAGCACCATGGGCAAAACGGGATTCTTCTTCCAAATGGAATATGCGATGGTTGCTGCGCTCAGGCCGAGGACGCCTCTGCGTGCAGTGCTCCAATAGTTCATAGTAATGTCTCCTTATCCTTAATATCAAGATGAATGTATTATATCAAACATTTGTCTGTTAAACAAGCCCTTATTTATCCCACGTCCGCTCAGAGATTATATATCTCGGGCGGCGCTTTGTTTCCATATATATCTTGCCGATGTATTCGCCGATTATGCCCATGCAGATAAGCTGCACACCGCTGACAAAGCAGATTATGCACGTCGTGCTCGCCCAGCCTGCAACCGCATGGCCGCCGAGCGCGGAGACTATTGCCCATATGACACCCACGAAGCTCAAAAGCGCGACTGTAATACCGAAGCTCATTATAAGTCTCAGAGGCTTTATCGAAAGGCTCGTTATGCCGTCTCCGGCAAGCGACAGCATCTTGCGCAGGGGGTATTTGCTCTTTCCGGCCAGGCGCTCGGTACGCTTATACTCAACGCTTGTGCTCTTAAAGCCGACAAGCGGCACCATGCCGCGCAGAAAGAGGTTTACCTCCTCAAACCTCGCAAGCTCTTTCAGAGCCCGCGCACTTATCAGCCTGTAGTCTGCGTGGTTATATACGATATCCGCGCCCATGGCCGAGAGGAATCTGTAAAAGCCCTGCGCGGTCGTGCGCTTAAAAAAGCTGTCGCTCTCGCGATCACACCTCACGCCGTAGACTATATCGCAGCCGTTTAAATATTCGCGCACCATGTCGTCCATGGCATTAATATCGTCCTGCCCGTCGCAGTCTATTGATATGCTTATATCGCAGCAATCCTTAGCCTCCATGAGCCCGGCGAGCACGGCGTTCTGATGGCCTCGGTTCCTACTCTGGCTTATGCCGATACAGTGCTCGTCGCTTTGCGCGAACGAGCAGATGATATCCCAGGTCTTATCGGCGCTGCCGTCGTTTACGAACAGAACGCGGCTGTTTTCGGATATAAGGCCGGTATCCGAAAGCTCCTTAAGCTTATTTAAAAACATCGGCGCCGTTATCGGCAGCACCTCCTGCTCGTTATAGCAGGGGATAACGATGTACAAAACGGGATGCTCCATGTTCTTCTCCTTAGTAATTACTGTTTAAATTTTAATCCATCGGTGCGGCAGTGTCAATTAAGAATTTCCCGTTGATTTCTGCCGAATGTTGCAGTAAAATAATACATCATCTTTTCAGGAGGAGATACTAATGAGCTATATTCCCACAGTTGAGCAGGCAAGGCAGCTTGTCATGGAGTTTAACAAGGAGCCGTTCCACCTCCAGCACGCCGAGACCGTTTCCAAGGTCATGGGCGAGCTTGCTAAGGAATATGACCCGGAGCGGATTGATTACTGGGCTGCCGTCGGCATGCTTCACGATATAGATTTTGAGCTCTACCCCGAGCAGCACTGCGTAAAGGCAAGGGAGCTGCTGCACGATAAGGATATTGACGAGTCGGTCATCCACGCCGTTATAAGCCACGGCTACGGCATCTGCATCGACGTTGAGCCTGAGCTTTTCATGGAAAAGGTGCTGTTTGCGACCGACGAGCTGACGGGTCTTATAGGTGCCGCCGCCCTCATGCGTCCGACGGGCATCTCCGATATGGAGGTAAAGTCCGTGAAGAAAAAATTCAAGGACAAGAAATTCGCGGCCGGCTGCTCACGCGACGTTATACTGCGCGGCGCGGAGATGTGCGGCTGGGAGCTTGATACGCTTATTCAGAAAACGCTCGACGCGATGCGCGCATGATAAGGCTTTTTATCGCCGACGTTTCGGGTCTTGATATAGATGCCTGTCTTGCCTCGGTTTCGCCGCAGCGCAGGGAGAAAACGCTGCACCTCAAAAATGATGACGATAAGCGCCGCAGTCTCGGTGTCGAGCTTCTGCTTGAAAAAGCCGCGGGACGCAGCGACTACGCTCTGACGGAAAACGGAAAGCCCTTTTTCCCCGACGGCGGCGCTTACTTCTCTCTATCGCATTGCGGAAAATATGCTGTGTGCGCAGTCTCCGGCGTGCCCGTCGGCGCGGATATCGAGCTTGCGCGCGATAACGCTCTAAGGCTGGCCGAGCGTTTCTTTATGCCCGATGAGGCCGCGCTCGTTGAGCGCTCCCCGACGCCGGAAGCCGAATTCTGCCGTCTGTGGACGCTCAAGGAGAGCTATATAAAGGCCGCCGGCCTGCGACTGGGCGATGTGCGCACATTCTCCGTCGTGCGCGGCGTCGAGGGATATTCCTTCGGCAACGCGGGCATTGGAGAATACCGCATAGGATACTGCGTGAAAGCGCCGGATATCGGCAAAATTGAAATAATAAACGAAAAACTCTGAGGTGTTTCCCCTCAGAGTTTTTCTAATAATTCGGGCAGCTCGGACAGCGCGTGGATCTCGCAGTCGGGGCGTATTGCGTCTCCGCACGGCAGACGCTTCGGGTTAAACCAGCAGGTCTTTACCCCTGCGTTAATGCCGCCGAGAATATCCGACGAGAGCCTGTCGCCGACGATGACGGCCTTGTCGCGCTCAAAGCCCGCTATACGTGAGAACGCAAGCTCGAAAAACTCCCTCGACGGCTTATCCGCGCCCAGACGCTCGGATATGAAAATATCCTTGAAATACGGCACGATGCCGGCGCTTTCAAGGCGGCTGTCCTGCACCGAGGCCGTGCCGTTTGAGACAATGTAAAGCTCATATTTGCCCTTGAGCGCCTCCAAAAGCTCGGGAGCTCCATCGACAAAATAGTGACCTATGCCCAGGAGGTACTCATAGCTTGCCTGAGCCAGCTCACTGGGCACGTTTTTTATGCCGAGCTCGGCAAAAAGCGCGTCAAAGCGCCGCACGAGCACCTGCTCACGAGTGAGCTCACCTCGTTCGAGCATTTTCCAGTGCTCGTCGTTGATCGCACTATAACGCGAGATGACCTCCGGCGTTGCCGGAACGCCGATGCGCTCAAAGGTCTTTTTTATCGCCGCTGCCTCGGCCTTTCCGAAGTCGAGCAGCGTATCGTCAATATCCATCAGAACATACTTTATCATATTTCACCTCAATGCACCGAATAAAAGCTCCAGTCGTCGCGCAGCGAGCGCGGCGCAGTATCCACGAGCCTGCCGAGCCAGAGCTCAAAGGTCAGATTGTAGTTATCGAAAAAGCTCATACGCGCCTTTATCCCGTCGCGTCCGAGCTCAAAGCCCGGCTTTTCGACAACGGCGTCGAATATGCCGGAGACCTGCTCATAGACCTCCTTCATCAAAGCGGGCGACGGCATGCCGAAGGCAAGCGATTTGAGCTTATCGGCATTTTTGCAGAACCAGTCCCAAAAGCGGCTGAGCTTTTCGCCGTCTATAATGCGCGGCGCAAAGTGTGAGTTCTTCTGCTCCATAATCTCTCTGATGCTCAGCGCCGAGGACGCTTCAAGCTCCGGCGAAATCTCCCTGAGCCTGCTCATTTTCTCCGCCGCCTGAGCTTTGCGCCCCGTCGCGGCGTAAAGCGTCGCCCAGGTGACGAGCAGCTGAGGCGGTGCATAGTCGTACCTCTGCGCTTCATAAAGCTCAAACTCCGCATCGTCATAGCGGCGCATCATGATAAGGCAGCTTGCTAAATTGCCGTGGACAGAGCCCAAAAGCGGGGAAACACGCACGGCAGGTACCTCGTCCTTTTTCGGGCGCGAGAGTATCGCGTCGAGGGTCTTTAAATATGTATTGACCGCGGCCTCGTAGTGCCGCTGAGAGTGCAGACATTTTGCAAGCATGAGATACACCATGTAAAACTCCGGCTCGCGCTTTGCCGACTCCCCGTAGTAGACCGTCGCCATATCCATAAGCCCCATTTTTTCGCAGCATGCGCCCATGAAAAAGTTAAGCGCGGCAAAATCCTCATCGGTGCGGCAGGCGTCAAAGAGCTTTTCGAGCTTTCTTGCCCCTGTGCTGTGCTTCCCCGCACTCATGAGATTAAGAGCGCTCGCAAGCTCTAAACGTGAGGCCTTATCGTCCGCAAACGCGGGCTCCATTATGTCGCCGAACATGCGGCTGTGCGTGCTCCATGCTCTGTCAAAGCCGTCGGAAATTTTACGGCTTTTGAGCAGGATAGCCGCGCACTTATTTCTTATTAATCTTCGTTTTTCGTCCATCACTGCACCTCGGACATGTCATTCTCTGAATTATATGTCAACTCGGCATTTGTGTAAAGCAAAAAATCTTTTGTTAGCGTATTGACATTCAGCGGAGAATGTGATAATTTTTTATTGACCAAGTGGTAATTAAAACTTCAGGCATTTTAAATAATCGGGGAGGAAATGAATATGACAAAGTCTCAGAAGGATGAAGCAAAATTCCTTGACACTCGCATCGACGACGAGACCGTATCCTTTATTGAAAAGTGGAATCTCGCCATTCTCGCCGCAGCTCTGCTGCACGACGCAGACCACATCCGTCAGGCCGTTAAGTGGAAGTATAAAATTCCGCTCCAGCTGTGGATTATAAACCTTGCTGTCTATGTCCTGCCGACGGTTTCGGAGTTTCTTATCCGCAACAAGCGCTCTTCCTCGTTCATGACCGTCGTTTCCAGCGGCATCGTGACGAGCGCGGCGTTTCTGAAGGTCCACCTCTGGAAGCCGACGACCGACATCTGGGGCGTTTGGAACAACAACTACTTCAAGCTCGCAAAGGGCGTATGGCACGAGGGTCAGTTCATAAAGGGCATCGACTGGATCGACTGGGCGCTGCTGCTCGACCTTCCGGCAGTATCCATCCCCGCATGCATCGCTTCGCTTAAAAAGCGCAAAGAGGTCAAGGAAAAGCTTTTGACCGAGGGTAAGTAATCAAAATCGACACGGGAGAGCTATGCTCTCCCATTTTGACATTATTGCTATGAAAGATATCACTCTCAGAATTCTCGATATGGAGTGCGCGGCCTGCGTTTCCCGGCTCGACAGGGCTCTTTTGCGCCTGCCCGGAGTAAAAAAGGCCGCTGCAAGCTATGCCTCGTCGTCGGCGTTTATCAGCTTTGATGAAAATGCGCTGAGCCTCAGCGATATCGCGGCCTGCGTAAAAAAAGCCTGTTTTCGCGTACCTGTTGAGGAGGCGGATATACGCTTTGAGGGCGATCCTGTTCATGCTTTAAAGGCACTCGCGGACGTTTTCGGCGTGAAGGACGTGTCTGTGCACGAGGGCCTAATGACCGTTTTCATGTGGCCCGTCGGCCTAGATACGCGAAAGCTCACGGAGGTCTGCGCAGACTGCGGCCTCACAGCGGAGATAACGGAAATGTGCGGCGGCGACGAGGATCAGAAGCTTGAAAAGCGGATGGAGCTTCTCAAAACGCTCGTCGCCTCCGCCGCGTGTACCGCGCCGCTCATGCTCGAGGTACACCCGAAGCTTCAATTTCTCATCGGAAGCGCACTGCAATTTATCTCCGGACGGCACTTCTGCCGCTCGGCGCTGCGCGAGCTGCGCAGCGCCGAGCGGCATGGATCTTCTCGTTTCGCTCTCGTCTGCTCTCATTTACGGCTACAGCTCATATGTCGCGCTGACGCGAAAGAGTAACTTTAAGCTCTATTTCACCTCCGGCGGCGTGCTTTTGTCGCTCATCCTTTTCGGCAAGTACATGGAGCAGGCCGCGACCGGGGAGGCGAGCTCGGCCATACGCAAGCTCATGCGCCTTCAGCCTCGCACGGCAATGGTAAAGCGCGGCGATAAATTTGAGGAGACGAGCGTGGATAAGATACGTCTCGGCGATATCGTCCTCATCCGTCCCGGTGAGCGCATACCGGCCGATGGCATTATAGTCGGCGGCAGTTGTGCCGTTGACGAGTCAATGCTGACCGGCGAGAGCCTGCCCGTCGATAAATCTGAGAAGGATAAGCTCATCGGCGGCAGCCTCAACCGAGCGGGCTCTGCCGAGGTACAGGTGACGGCGCTGGGCAAGGCAACGGTGCTTGAGCAGATAATAGACATCGTGCGCCGTGCGCAGAGCGAGAAAGCACCGGTGCAGCGCTTTGCCGATTCCGTTGCTCACTGGTTCGTTCCGGCTGTCATCGGCGCGGCGGCGGCGACCTTCGCCGTCTGGTACAGGCGTATTGCCCCTAAGGATCTCGAAAAAGCAGTTTTAACCTGCTGCGACGTTCTTTCGGTTGCATGCCCCTGCGCATTGGGGCTTGCTACGCCTACGGGACTTATGGTCGGCTCCGGCGCCGCCGCCGAGCACGGTATACTGTTCCGCAGCGGTACAGAGCTTGAAAACGCGTACAAAACAGACTGCATTGTGCTCGACAAGACCGGTACTCTGACGAGCGGACAGCCCGAGCTGACCGATATTCATCCCCTGCCGGGGATCACGGAGAAAGAGCTTGTTTTATCGTGCGCTGCGCTTGAGAAGCGCTCGGAGCATCCGCTGTCGCGGGCGGTGATAAAATACGCATCCGAGCATTACCCCGACGCAGGCGCTCTTGAAGTCAAAGACTTTTCATACGATATCGGCAGCGGTGTATCCGGAACGGCCGGCGGCAGCAGAATAATATGCGCAAGCCGCACAGCTTTAGTGCGCGAGGGCATAAGCACGGACGCACTGACAGCGCTTCCCGACGTTCGCCGTGACGCGAAGGCGGAGATCTGCGTCTGCCGCGATGGCGTTCTCATCGGAGTTCTCGGCATTGCCGATACTCTCAAGCCAGAGGCTGCCGAGGCAGTCCGGCAGCTCAAAGGCGCCGGAAAAGAGGTCTGGATGCTCACCGGCGATAACGAGCGCACGGCGAGAGTCATTGCCGCCAAGGCAGGGATAGACAATGTTCTTTTCGAGGTGCGCCCCGGCGAAAAGGCCGCGCAGATCGAGCGTCTCAAGGCCATGGGCAAGACCGTGTGTATGGTCGGCGACGGGATAAACGACACCCCGGCGCTGGCGAGCGCCGACTGTGCCGTAGCGATGGGCACGGGCTCGGATATCGCCATTGAGGCCGCCGGAGTGCTGCTGCCGTCGGGCGATCTGAGAAAGCTGCCGGAGGCGTTTGGTATCTCCTCGGCAACAATGAAAACGATACGGCAGAACCTGCGCTGGGCACTGTTTTACAATATTATCAGTATCCCCGTTGCGGCAATGGGGATACTGCATCCGTCGATATGCGCCGCGGCGATGTCCGCTAGCTCGATAGGCGTTTTGATGCACTCGCTAAGGCTCAAGAATCCCGACAAAAAGAGGACGGCAAAATGGAAGAGAAAATAATGGTCACCGGCGTAAAGGGCATGTACTGCCGCCAATGTCCCGAACTCATACTCGGCGACGTTTTGCAGACCCGAGGCGTGCTCGATGCCTCCGTTGCGTATCTCAAGGGCGTGCTCACGGTGAAATTCGATCCCGGTATCGTCTCCGAGGAGGAGATACGCCGCGTTCTGGATAACGGCGGCTACCCTGCCTGTCCCGTCGGCGCACCGGGCACGAATCCTATACTCAACGCTCTCAAAAGCCCTTTTATGCGAAAAAAAATATAGAATTTTGAAATTTATATCCCCCCACCCGGCTTGTGGGGGGATTTTTCGCGTGTTAAACTTCAAGCATAGGAAGTCTTATACCATTTAAGGAGAGACCTTGCCATGAACGCACTCAAAAATACGATAGAGCAGTACTGGACGCGCCGCGCAAGCTCGTACACCGAGGTAGTCAGGAAAAACCTCGCCGACGGCTGGGACGGAAAATGGGCGGACGAGCTCATAAGGAACTTCCCGAAGGCGGAGGATAGAACGCTCAGAGTGCTGGACATAGGCACAGGTCCGGGCTTTTACGCAATCATCCTTGCCGCACGCGGCTATGACGTGACGGCCGTAGACGTTTCCGACGGTATGCTCGAGCAGGCAAGGCGCAACGCCGGCGAGCTTGCCGAAAGGATACGCTTTTTCAAAATGGACGCGCAGGAGCTCGATTTCTCCGACAATGAGTTTGACGTTATCGTCACGCGAAATCTGACCTGGAACCTGCCCGATCCAGTGAAGGCCTACGGCGAGTGGCGGCGCGTTCTGCGCGACGGCGGCGTGATGCTCAACATCGACTCGAACTGGTATGCCTATCTCTTTGACGATGAGGAAAAGTGCAAAAGGCAGGCCGACCGGGAAAACACCGTGCAGGCCGGCTTTGAGGACTACGAAAGCTATGACGAGAGCTGGCTCATGGAGAGCATCTCGCTCACGCTGCCGATGGGAAAGCTTGCGCGCCCGCACTGGGACACCGTGACCCTGCTCGACCTCGGCTTCAAAAATGTCAGCGCCGACACCTCCGTCAGCCGCAGGCTCTGGAGCCGTGAGGAGATGCTCAATTATGCATCCGCCCCATGCTTTCTGATAAGAGCCGTAAAATAATTTGAAATGAGAGAGTGAAAAAATGAAAAAGAGAATAATCGCGCTCGCGCTTGCGCTTATCATGCTGCTGAGCCTTGCCGCCTGCGGAAGCGATGACAAGGACACAAAAGGCGAGGAAAAAATACTCCGCGTCGCGGAAAGCTTTGCATACCCCAGTCTCGACGCACACAAGGAATACTACGGCTGGTATACCTCCATATACGGCATAACCGAGGCGCTTTTCAAAATGGGCGACGACAGCTCGGTGCAGCCCTGCCTGGCCTCCGGCGCCGTGGCCTCCGACGACGGTCTTACATGGACGGTAACGCTTAAGGACGGCGTGCATTTTTCAAACGGCAGCGCCGTGACGGCCGATACGGTCATCAGGAACTTAAAGCGCGTCGGTGAAGTGAACATCCGTTTCGCGCAGTTTAAGGACTACGACTACAAGGTGCTCAGCGACTCCGAATTTACGATAAGCACAAAGGAGGTCTATCCCACGCTCGTTAATGACCTTGCCTCGCCCGAGATGGCTGTCATGGATCTCGACGCGACAAAGGACTTTGACAATGCGCCCATCGGAACGGGTCCCTTTGTCGTTAAATCCTTTAAATCCGAGGGCACGGTGGAGGTCTCCCGCAACGAGAACTACTGGGGCGGCGAAGTTAAGCTCGACGGCGCGGTGTTCTACTACATGCAGGATGACGAGTCCAAGCTCATGGCGATGCAGAACGGCGAAATTGACTGCTACACCTCGGTCACTGCCGCCGCGAAGGAAATATTCGACGCCTCGCCCGACAAGTACACGGTGACGAAGGTTCCGGCGACGAGACTGCAGTTTTACATGCTCAATCAAAACCGTCTGAGCGACGAGCTCAGGAAGGCAATAAACCTCACCGTTGACTGTGACGCCATCGCTTCCTACTTAAACGGCACGGTCACCGCCGCCGTCGGCCCCTTCGGAACCGCGGCCGCCTACGGCAAGGCGGTAAAGCCCGCGGTCGATACCGCTGCGGCAAAGGCTGCAATTGAGCAGGCTGGCTATACTCTCGGCTCCGACGGTATTTACGAAAAGGACGGCAAGGATCTCAAGCTTAACATCTGCTACTATCCCGCCCGCTCTCTCGATACGCTGGCGCTTTTAATGCAGGAGCAGCTCAAGGCCGTGGGCATAGACTCGACCCTCACCTCTCAGGAGGACGCGGACGCGACCTACATTCTCTCCGGCGACTATGACATCGCCCTTTACTGCATGATAGCCGACAAAAACGGCGATGCGTATTATTTCATCGACACCGTGCTGCGTCCGGGTACCAAATGGGCGTCTGCGGGCTTTGAAAGCGATGAGGTCAGCTCACTCATCTCCGCGCTTCAGGTCGAACCCGACACGGATAAGCGCGCCGAGCTTGCAAATAAAATCGTTCAGCTTGCTATTGACGATAATGCCATCGGCTGCGTGGGATTGTTCAACAAAATCACCGTTACCTCGAAAAACGTCAGCGGTGTTTATGAAAACTGCCCCTTCGATCTCTACCGCATCGACGCGAACACCGACATGTAATATCAAAGTGTGCAAAAAAGTCTGTGACTTTTTTGCGCACTTCAAATACGCCACATTTTTTGTGAAAATAAATTTTCACG
>ULVD01098807.1_pt1 | contig 52903 bp, 53 predicted proteins | sample 1959101 | NCBI WGS metagenome assembly ULVD01 (sample SAMEA4835777, study PRJEB28245) | human gut metagenome | biome: gut microbiome; material: fecal sample | place: Denmark | collected 2008
AAAAATAATTAACACTTAAAAAAATAATGTAATTATTTAAAATATAAAGATAAAAGTTATTAACAATATGTTCCACGTGGAACATAACAAAAATACTTGATTTAATATTAAAAATAATATATAATCTATTTGTGCAACAGAAGGAATGCGAATCAGGTCAGAATCGGAAGATAGCAGCCTTAAACACTATTCTGTGTGCACTTTTTTTGTGAGGAAAATATGTATGATGATATTTATAAGAAACTTATATTATTAACAAAAAAAGCACTGGATAAAGATGAAGTACCTATTGGATGTGTTATAACAAAAAATAAACAAATTATTTCCAGTGCCTATAATCAAAAAATTACAAAGAAGGATCCAATGGCACATGCAGAGATACTTGCTATAAAAAAAGCATGTAAAAAAATTGGCTCATGGAATTTAAAAGATTGCGAACTATATGTTACACTTAGACCATGTAATATGTGCTTAGCTGTAATCAGTGAGTCAAGAATAAAAAAAGTATATTATATAGTAGATAATAATAAAAATGTTAATAACAAAATGTTAATAACAAAAACTAATTTTAACAAACACGATGAATATTTTAGCGATATATTAACATCATTCTTTAAGAATAAAAGATAGATTATAACAAAATAATTTGATATAATATTAAAGGGAGGTTTATTATGTCTTACATATCTTTGTATAGAAAGTATAGGCCAAGAACATTTTCTGATGTGGTTGGACAAGAAGTAGTGATTAAAATACTTAAAAATTCAATTTTAACGGGCAAAATAGGCCACGCATACATCTTTAGTGGTCCTAGAGGTACTGGAAAGACAAGCATTGCTAAAATCTTTTCTAAGGCTGTAAATTGCCTTAATAATGAGTTTGGTGACTTATGTGGAAAATGTGATGTATGTTTATCAGATTTTGATGATGAGATAGATATAGTTGAAATTGATGCTGCAAGTAATAACGGAGTAGATGAAATAAGAGAAATTAGAAACAATGTTAAATTAGCACCTAATCATCTTAAATATAAAGTATATATAATTGATGAAGTTCATATGCTATCAACAAGTGCATTCAATGCATTATTAAAAACGCTTGAAGAACCTCCATCAAATGTAATTTTTATACTTGCAACAACTGAGTTTAATAAAATACCAGCTACAGTAATATCTAGATGCCAAAAATTTGATTTTAAAAAACTAACAAATTTTCAAATTGAAAGTAGACTGAAGTACATTTTAGAAAAAGAAAATAAATCAATTGAACAGGATGTTATCGAGTTAATAGCACAACTAAGTGACGGTGGGATGAGAGATGCTATTAACATGTTAGATCAACTTATTTCATTAGATAAAACGGATATTAACACGGACGATGTATATAATTTAATTGGAGATATTAGTGAAAGCAAAATATTTGAACTTTTAAAGGAAATAACAAATCATGATATAAAAAATATTTTAAAAATTATTGATGATTTGTTCAATCAAGGAAAAAATTTTATAAATATTACAAATAGACTTCAAATGATTTTAAGAAACATAATAATTTATAATAATTCTGACAACTATTTTTCAAAGGATTATGAGCAAAAATTAAATAATTTCGCAAAAATTGATTTGGAAAAAATTATAGAATTATCAAGCCTTTTATTTAAGCTATCTAATGAATTAAAGAAGACTACTAATCAAAAAGTATTAGTTGAAATATATTTACTAAAATCCTCATTAATTTTTGATGAAAAAAAAGGCAAAGAAGTTATTCAATCACAGGAAATAAGCCAAAAACAGTCACAAAAAATTGAAATTAAAAATACAAAAGAAAATGAAGTAAAAATAAACAATGCACTATCAGGTGCAGATAAATCACTTAAAAATTCATTTGTAACTGGATATGAAAGTATTAAAGAATATCTTTCAAATAAAGAGTATAATTCAGTTGCAAATTTAATGCAAAAAGCAACGCCAGAAGTTGTATCAAAAAACAATATTATATTTAGTTTTAAAAATAATTTTGAAGTAGTACTTTTTGAAAAAAATATCTTAGAAATTCAGAAACTTTTAAAACAAATTTTTGATAAAAAATACTCAATAGTTGCCGTAAGTATTGATGAATGGAATGAGATAAAAAAAGATTATATTAATAACATAAAAAATGGAATAAAATATGAATATATAGAAGAAACAATACAGTCCAATGATAAATCAAAGAAGGCAACGGTGTTAGAAAATACAGTTGAAAATTTATTTGGAGATAGTATTATTAATAGTGAAGATTAGAAAGGAAAGATAAATAATGAATATGCAAAGTATAATGGCTCAAGCCAGAAAATTACAAGGAGATATAGAAAGAACTACAAAAGAGATAGAAAAAACAGTTTTTACTTATGAAAATGAAAATATTTTAGTGGAGGCACTTGGAACATATGCAATTACTAAGATTGAAATAAAAAATGAAAGTATTTTAGAAGACAAAGAGTTATTAGAAGACATCATACACGTAGCTATAAATGATGTAATTAACCAAGTAAAAAAAGAAAAAGATAAAAAACTAGGAAAATATACTAATGGCCTTGGAGGAATCCTTTAATAATGGCACTTCCAAGAGTTTTTACCGATTTAGTAAATAATTTAACATTATTTCCAGGTGTAGGTGAAAAAACAGCTGAAAGATATGTTTACTCATTATGTGATAAAGAACCAGAAGAAGTGGAAAATCTTGCAAATGCACTGATTGATTTTAAGAAAAATATTAGGTACTGTGAAGTGTGTGGATGTTTAACTGATATGGATGAGTGTGACATTTGTACAGATAAAAATCGAGATAAAAGTACAATTTGTATAGTAGAAGACTCTAAAAATGTATTTTTTATTGAAAAAACAAAGAAATATAATGGACTTTATCACGTACTAAACGGAGTAATTTCACCAATTGAAGGAAAAAATCCTGAAGATTTAAATTTATATAGTTTACTAAATAATAGAATAACAAAAGATATAAAAGAAGTAATAATAGCTTTGAATCCTTCCATAGAAGGAGAAGTAACATCTTTATATATTCAAAAAGTGTTAGAAAAGTATAATGTTAAAGTATCAAGACTATCATATGGAATACCAATGGGATCAGATATTGAATATTTAGACCCAATTATGATTTCTAAGGCGTGGGATGATAGAAAAGTAATATCACCAGATAAATAATCATAAAATTTATAGATATTATGATTATAATGGTTATAAAGAAAATTGTTTATGCATTATGTCTTTTATACACAGTAAACATTTTTGTAAGCAAAAGAGGCAAAATAATACCAATAAATATATATACAATAATATTAGTAACAATATTTGGATTTCTAGCTATTTTATCTTTAATTTATTTGAAATATTATTGTTAAGGAGTAGTAATTGAACATAGTAGAGTATTTTGAAAAACTTAATGATGAAGACAAATTAACTCAAGCATTTCTTATAGGAAATGTTCTTTTTGATGATGTTCAGGGTGAAATAAATGAAGTTTTACAAAAATATATATTTAACAATAATATAGATAATTTAAAAGATAACCCTGATGTATATATATTAAAACAAGATGAATCTAATATAACCAAAGATATAATAAAAGATTTATTAAACAAGTTATCCACAACATCACAATTTAATAACAAAAAAGTTTATATAATAGATAAAACTGAATATTTATCAGATACAGTATTTAATGCAATACTAAAGACTTTAGAAGAACCAAAAGAAGGAATTTATGCAATATTAATATCAAATAATATAGATGCAGTAAAACCTACAATAGTTAGTAGATGTCAAAAAATATTTTTAACATCATCATCTGATAAAGAAGAATTTACTGAGGAATTGGAAGAAATAACAACTGATTTAATAAATTCTATAGAAGAAAATGGTCCAAAAGCTATTGCAAAAAATTATAAGATGTATAATATAATAAACGACAGGGAAAAATTTATTCTTGTTTTAAAAACAATGATGAATGAATACCATAAAGTGTTAAAATCAATTATTGAAGAAAAAGAAGATGAATTTTTAAATAAAAAAATATTAGAAAACAACAATATAAGCAGTGTTTTAAACAAGATGATTATAATTGATAATACTATAAATTTAATGCAAAACTATTTGAATAAAAATTTAAGTATTGATAGATTTATTATAGAAATGTGGAGATGTAATATATGAAATGTGTAGGAGTAGAATTTAAATCAGGTGGAAAACAATATACTTTCTTTGATAATGATATAGAAATAAAGTGCGAAGACTATGTGATTGTAGAAACTGAGAGAGGACTACAATTTGGAAAAGTATGTGTACTTCTAGGAGAATTAAATGATGGAAAAGAACACACAAAAGTAGTACAAATTGCAAAAAATAAAGAAATAAAGCAAAATGAAAATAATTTAAAAGATGCAAAAATAGCATTAGAAAAAGCACAAGAATTAGCTGAAAAACTATCACTTGAAATGAAGTTTTTAGATGCTTACTTCACATTTGATAGAAAACAATTAGTATTTCAATTTTTAGCAGACAATAGAGTAGATTTCAGAGAACTTGCAAAATCATTAGCTTCAATATATAAAACACGCATAGAATTAAGACAAGTTGGTGTAAGAGACAAAGCAAAAGAAATATCAGGAATTGGTCAATGTGGAAGAAAATTATGTTGTTCAAGCTTTTTAAATGATCTTGATTCAGTTGGAATAGCTCAAGTAAAGAACCAAAACTTATCATTAAATCCAAGCAAGATTAATGGTTTATGTGGAAGACTTTTATGTTGCCTAAAATACGAAGACGACTTATATACAGAATTTAGAAAAGACTTACCAGAAGTAGGAGACAAAATCAAGCATGAAAAAGAAGATGCAACGGTTATAAGTGTTGACATTCCAAATAGAAAGTATACAATATTAACCGAATCAGGAACAAAAGAGGAAATAAAAGTTCCATTGAAATGTAGTGGTAAATGTGGGAAAAATAGAAATTAATGATTTAGTATATTTTAAAAATATTAAAATAGTTCAAGATAAAGACTATTTTAATTTTAGTTTAGATTCAGTTTTATTACCAAACTTTGTAGAAATACCTAAAAAAACTAAGAAAATACTAGATATGTGTACTGGAAATGCACCAATTCCACTTATTTTATCAACTAAAACAAATGCACAAATATATGCTGTTGAACTACAAAAAGAAGTATATTCTTTAGCTAAAGAAACAGTAAAAATAAATAAACTTGATAATCAAATAGAACTTATAAATGATAATGTAAAGAATTTAAAAAAAATTTTTAATACGGAGACATTTGATATAATTACCTGCAATCCTCCATATTTTAAGAAAAAAGATGATAGTATTATTAATGAAAACAAAGTTAAATCTATTGCAAGACATGAAATAGAAATGGAACTAGAAGATATAATGATAATAAGTAAAGCATTATTAAAGAACGAAGGATCATTAGTATTAGTCCATAGAACAGAAAGACTAGTTGAAATAATAGAGTTAATGAAAAAAAACAACATAGAGCCAAAACGAATGAGACTAATATATCCTAAAGTTAATGCTGAATCTAATCTTGTATTAATAGATGGAAGAAAAAATGGAAAAGAAGGATTAAAAATATTACCTCCATTATATATTCACAAAGATGATAATAGTTATACAAATGAGGTATTAGAAATATTTGGGAAGTGATAAAATGATACAAAAAAGTTATGACAAAAGTCCATATGGAAAACTATATTTAATACCAACACCAATTGGTAATCTAGAAGATATAACTTTAAGGGCAATAAACACTCTAAATGAGGTTGATATTGTTTATGCAGAAGACACAAGAGAAACTTTAAATCTTTTGAAACATTTAAAGATACAAAAAAAAGTCGAATCTTGTCACAAATATACAGAAATGATGCATAAAGATAAAATTGTTAATATTTTAAAAGAAGGAAAAAACATCGGATATGTAACAGATAGAGGAACTCCTCTTATAAGTGATCCAGGAAATGTAATAGTAGATGAAGCAATAAAAGAAGGAATAACAGTAATAGCACTTCCAGGGCCAAATGCACTTTTACCTGCAATTAACATGTCGGGAATAAGTAATGAAAGATTTCTTTTTTATGGATTTTTAAATAGTAAACAAACACTTGCCAGAAAAGAACTTATTGATTTAAAAGAAATAAAACAAACTTTAATTTTTTATGAAGCACCTCATAGAATAAAAAACACATTAGAATTATTAAAAGATGTCCTAGGTGACAGAAAAATTGCAATTGTAAGAGAAATATCAAAATTATATGAAGAAGTAATAAGAGATAATATTAGTAATATTATTAAAATTTGTGATAAAATAAAAGGTGAAATGGTAATCGTAGTAGAAGGATATACTGAAGTAGAACAAGAAGTAAACTATCAAGAAGTTATTAACAATCTAATAGAAAAAGGATATTCAAAAAGAGATGCCATTAAAGAAGTATCAGATAGGTACAATGTTAGTAAGAATAAACTTTATAATGAATATAAGGAGGACTAAATGAAACTAATCGTAGGACTCGGAAACCCAGAAAAAAAGTATGAAAAAACAAGACACAACTGTGGATTTAGAGCTATTGACTATTACGCTAAAGAAAATAATCTTACATTCAAATCTAAATTCAAAGGGTTATATTGTGAACAAGTTGTTAACAATGAAAAAATGATTCTTTTAAAACCGCAAACATATATGAATTTATCAGGTGAATCAGTACGTGAAATAGTAAAATTTTATAATATTGATATTAATAATATACTAGTTATTTATGATGACGTAGATTTTGAAGTTGGAACACTCAAAATTAGAAGAGGTGGAAGTCCAGGAGGACACAATGGTATTAGAAATATAATAGATAACTTAAAAACTGAAAATATTCAAAGAGTTAGAATAGGTATATCTAGAAATGAAATACCACTAATAGATTATGTATTAGGCAAATTCACTCCAGAAGAAGATAAAAAGATTGAATCTATTCTTCCACAAGTTGCTAACATTATAAATGACTTTTCAAATCATAATATTGATGAGTTAATGGAAAAATACAATAGGAATAAAAATGAGTAATAATTTATATAAAGAATTATTTGATTTTAATACTGATATCACTAAGAAGATATCAGTTACCAAGAATGAAATATATAACCAATTATTGTTATATATCTTTTTAACATTTAAGAAAAATTTACTTTTAGTACTTCCCACTTTAAATGAAGCAACAGAAGTATATAATGAACTTAAAAACTACCTAGATGAAGTATATCTATTCCCTGAAGATGATATAATGACTAAAACAGCAATCGCAAGCTCACCAGAACTTCTATTTATGAGAGCAAACATTTTAAATAAATTTAATGATAATAAAGCTAAAATAGTTATAGTTCACCTAAATAGTTTCATAAAAAAATTACCTAACAAAGACACATTTATAAAGAATAAAATCAAATTATCAAAAGGTACTAAAATTAACAGAGATGACCTTATAAATAAACTAACTGAAATAGGATATAAAAGAGAAAGTATGGTTTACGATACTTCTGACTTCTCAGTTAGAGGTTTTGTTGTAGATGTTTATCCAATTAATGAAGAAAATCCAATTAGAATAGAATTCTTTGATGATGAAATAGAAAAAATTAAACACTTCGAAGTAGTGACTCAAAAATCAGTAGATGAACTTGATTTCATAGAGATTCAATCTATAAAAGATGACTTTGGAGATAATACTTCATCAATAAGAGAATACATCGAAGACGGAAAAGTGATCTTTACTAATTATAATCAACTTTTAAATCAAGAAAAAATGATACAACCACAACTTAAATATTTAGAAATAGAAAATTCTGTCTATAAAGTAAAAGATTTAACAAAAAAAGAAGATATATTCTTAGATACAATAAATAACAAGAATAGTGACTTAGACATAGAAGCAAAATCTATCGCAAACTATGAAAATAATAAAGAAGCGTTTACTGAAGCAATAGAAAAATACAATGGAACATTATATACAACTAACAAATTATTAACAAAAGAAATAAAAAAACTAGACAAAAACATAAAAATAGTGAATAACACATTAAATCATGGATTTGTGTATAAAAATAACTATTATTTTTCAGAATTTGATTTATATGGACGTAAAAATAAACAAGAATTGACACGTGATAAGTCACTTGGAATAAAAATAATGTCAATTGACGCTATTAAACCAGGTGATTATGTAGTACATAGAAAGTCTGGAATTGGTATCTATATGGGTATTACAACTATTGAAAAGAAAGGTCTAAAAAAAGATTACCTACTTATTCAATATAAAGGTAATGACAAACTTTATATGCCAGTAGAAGACATATCAAAACTATACAAATATTCTGCTAAAGAGGGTGCTAAACCAACTATTAATAAACTAAATAGTGTTGAATGGACAAAAACAAAACTTAGAATTAAAGAAAGAATCAAAAGTATTACTGGAGAACTTCTTAAAATATATCAAGAAAGAAATAAAGCAACAATTGAACCATTCAAAAAAGATGATGAAGAGCAAGAAATATTTGAATCTGAATTTGAATATGAAGAAACAGTTGATCAATTAAAAGCAGCTAATGATATAAAAAGAGATTTAGAAAAACCACGTCCAATGGAAAGACTACTTTGTGGAGATGTTGGTTATGGTAAAACAGAAGTAATATTTAGAGCAATGTTTAAAACTGTTGAAAATGGTAAACAAGTAGCATACCTATGTCCAACAACATTACTTTCCCACCAACAATATGATTCAGCCTTAGAAAGATTTAAAAACCATGGAATTAATATTGACCTAATCAATAGACATTTTACTAACAAGCAAGTTCAAGAAAAACTAAAAAGGTTAAAAGAAGGAAAAACAGATATTATAGTTGGTACTCATAGACTTCTTAGTTCAGATGTTGAATACAAAGACTTAGGACTTTTAGTAATAGATGAAGAACACAGATTTGGAGTAGAACAAAAAGAAAAAATTAAAAAATTAAAATCAAATGTACACGTGCTTTCTGTATCCGCAACACCAATCCCAAGATCACTTCAAATGTCACTTGTTGGTATTAGAGACTTAAGTTTAATAGAAAGCGCACCTAAAAATAGATATCCAGTTCAAACATACGTAATTGAATACAATGAAATGCTTATAAGAGAAGCAATCCTAAAAGAAATGTCTAGAAAAGGTCAAGCATTTATACTTTATAACAATATTACTAACATGGAAACCCTAGTTTCAAAATATAAAAGACTAATACCTGAAGCTAGAATTTGCTATGCACATGGTAAAATGACTAAGAATGAAATGCAAGATATTATCTACGATTTTACTAACAAGGAGTATGACGTTTTAGTAAGTACAACTATAATAGAAAATGGAATAGATATACCAAATGCTAATACAATAATTGTTATTGATAGTGACAGATTTGGTCTTAGTCAACTTTATCAAATAAGAGGAAGAGTTGGTAGAGGAGATAAAATCGCATATGCATACCTAATGTATAAGAAAGAGAAAGTACTAAATCCAACTGCATTAAAAAGACTTGAAGCAATAAAAGAATTTACTGAACTTGGTAGTGGATACAAAATATCAATGAGAGACCTTGCTATAAGAGGAGCAGGTGACATACTAGGCAAAGAACAAGCAGGATTTATAGACTCAGTTGGTGTTAATATGTATCTTGACCTAATCAACGAGGAAGTTAATGGTATCAAAGTAGATGAAGACGAAGAAAAAGAACCAACTATGATAGACGTTGCAACTCACATTGGAAAAGAATATACAGATGAAAGTGAAATAGTAATAGAATTACATAAAAAGATAAACGGAATAACAAACAAAAAGGAACTAAAAGAAGTATTATCAGAAATAAGAGACAGATTTGGTATGACTAATCATGAACTAGAACTATATGCTCATGAAAAATACTTAGAAAAACTTTTAATTATTACTGGAGTAAAAATACTAGAAAATGATAACTTAAAAGTAGTTCTTAAACTTAAAAAAGAAATTTACGAATCAATTAGCGTAGAAAAACTATTTATTGAATCAACTAAAATAACTACAAAATTTAACTTTTCATACAAAGCTGGTTCAATACTAGTAACCCTTCTAAAAGCAACTTTAGAAAAAGATTATATCTATTATTTAGAAGAACTTTTAGAAGTAATATATAACTTAAAATTCCAAGTATAAAATAAATAATTATAATCAAACTATTACTAGGGTGATTACATGAAAACAACTGGTATAGTAAGAAAAATAGATGAACTAGGAAGAATAGTACTTCCTAAAGAACTAAGAAAATGTCTAAATATTAACACAGGAGATGACTTTCAAATAAAACTTGAAGATGAAAAAATAATACTGGAAAAATACTCTTACTTAAAAAATTATGAACAAGAAATAATAAGTATTATAAATTGCTTTATAAGTGAAACATCTTATGACATTAGCTTAGTAATTAATAATAAAATAATCAATAAAAATAATGAAATAATAGATCAAAAACTAGATAGACTAATTCAAGAAAGAAAGATTTTTGAATGTAAAAATATAGAAGAATTACACTTAAATGATAATTTAGTTATAGAAGGAAGATACATTATACTTCCAATAGTAGTAAATAGTGACTTACTAGGATCACTAATAGTAGTCAGCAAAGACAACATAATCAATATAGAAAAGACATCAAAGTTACTACTAAAAATTATAAAATCTAAATTTGAATAAATGTCAAATATTCTATAATTATGTCCAACTAGTTGAAAACAAAAAAATAAAAGTGATAATATAAATATGTATAGTTAAAAAAAATTATAGAATGTTGGTGATAAAAAATGATAGACTCACATGCTCATATATTAAGTGAATATTATGATGATATAGGTTCGTTTATAGAGAAGTTAAAAGATAAAGATATATTAAGAGTAATAAACTGTGCTGACTCAATATCTACATCAAAAGAAGTATTAGATTTATATAGAAAATATGATGGTTACTTAGTGCCAGCTATAGGCATTCATCCTGAAAATGTAGATTTAAAAGAAAACACTATTGAGGCACTAGAAGAACTACTAAAGGAAAATAAGGTCGTAGCTATAGGTGAGATAGGACTCGATTATAACTTTAATGATGAAAATAAAGAAGAACAAAAAGAACTATTCAATAAACAACTAGATTTAGCTGAAAAATATAATCTACCAGTAATAGTTCATACAAGAGATTCAATTCAAGATTGCTTTGATATATTAAAGAAAAGAAAATTAAAAGGTATAATTCACTGTTATAGTGGAAGTATCGAAATGGCAAGAGAATTCATAAAACTTGGATACAAACTAGGTATAGGTGGAGTATTAACATTTAAAAATGCAAAACTTTATCAAGTAGTTGAACAATTAGATATGAAAGATATTCTTCTAGAAACAGATAGTCCATTCTTATCCCCAGAACCATATAGAGGAAGAAAGAACAAACCATCTAACGTACTTTATGTAGCTAAAAGAATAGCTGAACTAAAAAATATACCATTAAAAGAAGTAATGGAAATAACCACTGCTAACGTAAAAGACATTTTTGACATTTAAATATACATATTATATAATTTAATTACGAAGAGGTAATTAATGAAGGAGTATATTAAAAGTAGAATATTAATGACTTTTGAAGCGATAATAATATGTTCTTTATTACTATTATTAAATAAAGGCTCTTATGAAAAGAGTTCTCTTTCTATTGCTTTAAACGATACTATAGATAAATCTGTTGATAAAGATGTAATTCAAAAAACACAAAATACACTTTATCAAGAAGGAATACAAAATCCACTTTATACTTTTGTGGGAGAACTAACAGGTTATACAGGAGACTGTCCATTATGTTCAGGATACTTAGCTTGTCCACCTAGAACAAACGTTATAAAAGAAGGAATTTACTTTAATGATAAAAAATATGGAAAAGTTAGAATAGTAGCTAGTAGTAAAAACTATCAATGTGGAACAATACTAAAATTTAATGTAGGAAAACTATCAGATGAACCAATGATCGCAATAGTACTAGATAGAGGTGTAAGTGGTAATGTAATAGACTTACTTACTGATAGTCAAGATTATGCTGTTAAAAAGATAGGTAGAGTTAGAAACTTAGAATTCGAAGTACTAAGAGAAGGATGGAAATAATATGAAATTTGATTACAAAAAATTTTTAGGACAAAACTTCTTAAAAGATAAAAATATTATTAACAAAATAGCTAACTCTATAAACCCTACTAAAGATGATCTAATAATTGAAATTGGACCAGGCGCAGGAGCACTTACTAAAGAACTTGTGAAAAAAGATTCAGATATTATTTGTTTTGAAATAGATACAAGACTAAAAGAAATACTAGAACAAATAGATAATAACAAACTAACAATAGTATTCAAAGACTTCTTATCTATTAATATAAATGAATATATTGATCAAAATAAATATAAAAACCTTTACTTTGTAGGCAATTTGCCTTATTATATAACAACTGCGATTATAAACAAAATAGTAAAAGAATCTAATCCATACGAAATTACAATAATGGTTCAAAAAGAAGTAGCTGATAGATTCAGTGCTAAACCAGGAACTAAAGACTACGGTTCCATAAGCGTATTCTTACAATATAATTTTGATATTGAAAGAGTATGTAATGTAAGCAAAACTTGTTTTGAACCAGTACCAAAAGTAGATAGTTCAGTTATTAAATTTAAAAGAAATAAGAAATTAATTGCTAATAACGAAGAACAATTCTATAAACTTATCAAAGATTCATTTACTCAAAAAAGAAAAAATTTAAGAAACAATCTTAAAGGATACAACCTAAATAAGATAGAAACAATATTAAAAAAACACAATAAAGACCTAACAGCAAGAGCAGAACAACTATCTATAGAAGAATTTATAGATATCTCAAATAACATATAATTGTGAAATGTTAAATAAAATTTTAAGAATAATAAATATATTAGAGGTAATAGTTTTAATACTACTACTTTCTTTTAGTACGACAAAAATTGTAACTTGGAACAAAGAAAATATTGAAACAAAAGCACTAATAACAGAATTAAATACAATAAAAGATACACAAAATGATACACTAAATATAAATGAATTAAAGAGTAAAAACAACGATACAATTGGGTGGATAAAAGTAAATAATACTAACATAGACTATCCATTGGTACAATCAAAAGACAATAACTACTACTTAACACATAACTATAATAAAAAGAAAACATCAGCCGGATGGATATTCTTAGATAAAAGAAACAATAAAGATCTAAGCAACAAAAATAATATAATTTATGGTCACTCAAGAAAAGATAAATCAATGTTTGGCACTTTAAAATATACTTTAAATAAAAATTGGTATAAGAATAAAGATAATCTAATCATTAAAATAACAACTGAAACAAAAAAATATAATTACGAAGTATTTTCAATTTATACAATTGAAAAAGAAAATTATTACTTACAAACAGACTTCACAACAAAAAAAGAATATAAAACTTTCCTAAATATTTTAAAAGAAAGAAGCATTTATGATTTTAAAACAGACATAGAAAACACAACTTCAATCCTAACACTAAGTACTTGTTATAAAGATAATCAAAGAGTAGTAGTACATGCTAAATTAATAAAAAATGCATAATTTCAAAACTCATCCATAAGATTTAATGGAGGAATTATGTTTAAAATAGGTGATTTAGTTACAAGAAAAAAATATGGTAATGACATAATATTTAAGATTGACAAAATAGAGAATAACGTTATTTATTTAAAAGGTTTAGACGTAAGACTTTATGCAGATACCAAAGAAGATGATTTAATACTTGCCACAATTCCTAAAAAAAAAGAAATAATTAACCCTGTAAGAACATTAAAAACTGATGACTATTTCTATATACCTGGGACAATACTACATCTAGATGGAGATAATGAATACTTAGAAAAATGTATGAGTTTTTATAAAGAACAAAAAATAAAATGTTATGGATACACATACAAAGAAAGTGAATTTAAGGATAATATTAAAAAACTTCTAATAACACATAATCCAGATATTTTAGTTATAACTGGACATGATGCACACTATCAAAAAAGAAAAAACAACGAAACATATAAGAATAGTAAATATTTCATAGAAACAGTACTAGAAGCTAGAAAGGTAAAAAAGAGTCATGAAGACTTAGTAATCATCGCAGGAGCTTGTCAAAGTGATTACGAAAACATAATAAAAGCTAAATCAACATTCGCATCAAGTCCAAAATCAATAAACATACATGCACTAGATCCAGCAATAATCGCATCAACTATCGCTTTAACAGATAAAACAGAAAAGATTGATATAGAAAAAATATTATCAAAAACCAAATATGGAAGTGATGGAATAGGTGGAATCATAATTAATGGAATGATGCACACTGGATATCCAAGAAAGGATAAAAATTGAATATAAATAAAATTAAGAATGATGTTATTGCTTTAAAAGATACAAAACTAAAAATAAAAGTAAATATTGGAAGAAATAAATATGAATATTATGAAGGGACAATAGATAAAATATATAATAATTTATTTACTATAAAAACTAACAAAGGATTGAAGTCATATACATATACTGATGTAGCTATAAAGCAAGTAATACTAAGCAAATTTACTTAAAAAGATTGATATTCAAAAATATTTGTAATATAATTAAATTAACAAAATGTTAAGGAGGTACTTATGGAAATTACATCAGTTAGAATTCGTAAGGTTGAAAGAGAAAATTCTCGTATGAAAGGAATCGCATCAGTAGTAGTAGACAATGCTATCGCTATTCATGATATTAGAATCATCGAAGGTGATAACGGACTATTCATTGCTATGCCAAGTCGTAAGACTCCAGTTGGTGAATATAAAGATATAGCTCATCCAATCAACCAAGAAGTAAGAACAATGTTTGAAAAAGCTATTCTTGATGCATATGAAAATGCAGAAGATGAAGAAACAACAGAAGATAACGAATAATTTGTAATCTTAAAGCTACATAATGTAGCTTTTTTTCATATATTAAATCTTATTGCATAAGATTTAATACCGGGGGAAAATATATGGATAAAAAAGATATAAATGAAACGTTTAATCATATGATTACATTAAATGAAAGAAAAAATATTGTACTTTCAGGAATAAAAAAACTAAATAGTTTTGATGACTCAGAATTCTTCGTAGATAGTATTATGGGGGCAATACTCATTAAAGGAGATAATCTAGAACTATTAAAACTAGATACATTTCAAGGAACACTATCTATAAAAGGAAAAATAAACTCAGTAAACTACTTAGATGATAATAAGAAATTAAGAACTGAAAATATAATGGCAAGGTTATTTAAATAATGACTCTAAATGAACAAATAATCTCATTTATATTTTCTTTTTTATATGGAATAATAGTTCAAAAACTATATCAAGTATCATATAACTACATACATACTAAAAAACAAATATACAACTTCTTAAATAGTCTATTATTTATGATAAATATAACACTAATATATTTTAAGATATTCTATTTAATAAATGATGGAATGATAAATATAATCTTTATCATAATAACCATTGCTACATTCTTATACTATAATAATAAAAATTTACAAAAAAAATGTAAAAATATGTGTAATTAATTGTATTTACATCTATAGAATATTATAATTATAGATGAAAATGGGGTTAATATGAAAAAGATGAGTCAAAAAACAAAATTTAGAGTGACTTTTTACACAATAGGCCTTATAATATCTATTGTACTTTGTACAACTTCTTTTTTAACAAAAGGACGTCAAATAGTCGATAATAAAAAAGAAATGCAAAAATTAGAACAAGAGTATCAAGACAAACTAGCTGAGGAAGAAGAACTAAAAGATGAAATAAATAAACTACAAGATCCTGAATATATGGCTAGATATGCTCGTGAAAAATACTTATATTCTAAAAACAATGAAATAATAATTAAAATAGAGGAATAGGAAAAGGCCAAAATGGAAGAAGTTTATAATTTTATAAAAAAAGATATAGAATTAAAACCAGACGATATAATTGTCATTGGTGTTTCTGGTGGTCCAGACTCAATGGCTCTTTTATATATAATGAACGAATTTAAAAATAAAATTGGTTTTAAGATTGTATGTGCTCACATAAATCATAATAAGAGAGTAGAAAGTGAGCAAGAAAAAATAGATTTAGAAAACTATTGTAAAGAAAATGATATTATATTTGAATACATTAAGATTACTAAATGGGGAGACGATAATTTTCATAATGAAGCAAGAAGTGTTAGATATAACTTCTTTGAAGAATTAGTTGAAAACTACGGAGCTAAATACTTAATGACAGCTCATCAAGGTGATGACTTAATGGAAACAATCTTAATGCGTATCGTAAGAGGTTCAACATTAAAAGGATATAGTGGATTTAGTAGAATAGTCGATAAAGGAGACTACAAAATAGTAAGACCACTAATAACTGTTACTAAAGACGAAATAAATAGATTTGATGAAGAACATAATATTAAATATGCAATAGATGAATCAAATAATGAAGATCACTATACAAGAAATAGATACAGACACACAGTACTTCCATTCTTAAAGAATGAAGAGGCAAATGTACATAAAAAATTCTTAAAGTTTAGTGAGACATTACTAGAAAATAGTAATTATATTGATACAGAAGCAAGAAAAGTATTTAATAAAGTATTTCAAAATGGAGCATTAGAAGTAGATAAATTCATGCAACTAGACCATGTAATTCAAACTAAAATAATTTATAACATACTTGAAAGAATATATGGAGATGATCTTCTAATTATAGGAGATGCCCACGTAGAACTAATATTTGACCTAATTAAATCAAATAAATCAAATAGCGTAGTTCACTTACCAAACAATGTTATAGTTATAAAATCATACAACGAACTTACTTTTAGTTTTGATGAAGACGAATATGATACTTACGAAATAGAAATAGAAAGAATAGTAAATCTACCAAATGGTAAAATAATAGAAAGAGTTGAAGACAGCAACGACACATCAAATTACACAATAAGAATAAATAGTAGTGAGGTTAAACTTCCATTATACGTAAGAAATAGAAGAGATGGAGATAAAATGGAAGTAAAAGGAATGAATGGTAGAAAGAAAATAAGTGATATATTCATCAATGAAAAAATTAAAATAAGTGATAGAAATACTTGGCCAGTAGTACTAGACTCAGAAGAAAACATAGTATGGTTACCAGGAATCAAAAAGTCAAAATTTGACAAAAAAAATACAGAAGAGTATGATATAATACTAAGATATTATTAGAAGAAAGGAAGAAAAAAATGAACATAAAAAAGAGTAAAAAAACTATGAATTTTATGCCATATTTAATACTATTAATAGTAGTGTTTGGAACATATATATTCATAAATACAGCAGGAACTAAAATTAACAAATTAGATTATAATGAATTTACTTCAGAACTAAGTAGTGGAAAAGTTACAGAGTTAAACGTAACACCAAAAAGCAGTTCAGGAGTATATATACTAACAGGTAAGTTAGAAGGATACAAAAAAGGTGAAACATTTACAGTTCAAGTACCATATACTGATACAGTAATTTCTACAATATATGAAAGTGCTGAAAAATATAACTTAAAAGTTGAAACAAATACAAACCCAGAAAATAGCGTATGGTTATCTGTATTATTTAATATTGTACCAATCATTATATTTGGAGTATTCATTTATATGATGCTTATCAAAATGGGTAATAATGGTAAAGGAACATTTGATTTCTCTAAGAGTAGAGCTAAATTATCAGAAGATGGTGGAACTAAAACATTCAAAGATGTAGCTGGACTTAAAGAGGAAAAAGAAGAAGTACAAGAATTAATAGACTTCTTAAAAAATCCTAAAAAATTTACTAAAATGGGAGCTAGAATTCCAAAAGGTGTATTACTAGTAGGTCCTCCAGGAACAGGTAAAACATTACTAGCTAAAGCAGTAGCTGGAGAAGCAAAAGTACCATTCTTCTACATAAGTGGTTCAGACTTTGTAGAATTATTCGTAGGTGTAGGAGCATCTCGTGTAAGAGATATGTTCAAACAAGCTAAACAAACAGCACCATGTTTAATATTTATAGATGAAATAGATGCAGTAGGACGTGAAAGAGGAACTGGCTTAGGTGGAGGACACGATGAAAGAGAACAAACACTTAACCAATTACTTTCAGAAATGGATGGTTTCAGTGAAAACGAAGGAATCATAATCATAGCTGCAACAAATAGACCAGACGTACTAGACCCAGCATTACTTCGACCAGGAAGATTCGATAGACAAGTAACAGTTGGAAGACCAGATGTAAGAGAAAGAGAAGAAATACTAAAGGTACATGCTAAAAATAAAATACTTGCAAAAGAAGTTAAATTAAAACATATAGCTGAAAGAACTCCAGGATACTCAGGAGCAGACTTAGAAAACTTACTAAATGAAGCAGCACTTCTAGCAGTAAGAAGAAATAAAGAAGCAATCACTATGGATGAAATAGATGAAGCTAGTGATAGAGTATTAATGGGACCAGCTAAAACAAGTAGAAAAGTAACTGACTATGAAAAGAAAATAGTTTCATATCATGAAGCTGGACATGCAGTAAGTGGTATCGTACTTCCAAATGGAGAAGAAGTACATAAGATAACAATCATACCTCGTGGTATGGCTGGTGGATATACACAAATGTTACCAAAAGAAGAAAGAACACTTGTATATACAAAAGATGAACTAGAAGAACAAATCATAACATTACTTTCAGGTCGTGTTAGTGAAGAAATGTATTGTAACGAACAATCAACAGGAGCGAGCGATGACTTCAAGAGAGCTACTAAAATAGCAAGAAGTATGGTAACAGAATATGGTATGTCATCATTAGGACCAGTTCAATTAGAACATAGAAGCGAAAGTGTATTCTTAGGAAGAGATTATAATCAAACTAAAAACTTCTCAGATCAAGTAGCACACGAAATAGATCAAGAAGTAAGAAAAATTATAGATGAATGTTATGAAAAAGCTAAAGAAATACTAAGAACTCATAAAAAACTAGTAGACGTTTTAGCAGAAACATTAATGACAAAAGAAACACTAACTAAAGAAGAAATAGAAGATTTAGTAGAAGCAAATAGTGATATCAAAATCAAAAGAGAAGAAAAAATGTCTGATCTAATTGAAGAAGATATAAAAGAAGAAAAAGAAGCTAAAGAAGAAACTGAAAACAACGAAGAAACTAAATCAAAGAAAGCAAAAACTTCTAAAAAAGAAACTGAAGAGTAGAAATACTCTTTTTCTTTTGGTATAATACCTAATCAAGCAAGAAGTCAAATAAACTAAAAACACTAAAAATAATATATTGAAAGTGATATAATATAACAAGAAAAGAGGAGTATTATGATATTATTTATAGATACACATACTGAATTAATAACAATTGCACTTAAAACAAAAGATAATCTATTCATTAAAACAAAAGAAAGTGAATATAGTCATTCAATATATACAATGCCTATGATAGAAGAAATATTTAAAGAAAATAATTTAAATGTTAAAGATTTAGAAGAAATAGTAGTGGTTAATGGACCAGGTAGTTTCACAGGTATAAGAATAGGTCTTTCAATAGCAAAAACTATCGCATATGCATTAAATCTAAAGATACATACAATATCAAGTCTTAAAGCATACTTGATAAGTAGTGATATAAAAGAAGATAAAATGGCCGTTATAGAAGATAACAAAGGATACTATATATGTGCATTTGATAAAGATAATAACACAATCGTAGAAGAAACATACAAAGAAGAAAATTCATATAAATACACTGAAGTAGAACATAAACTAGATATCAATAAAATAATAGAATACGTAGACAAATTTGATAGTGAAAATCCACATCATATAAAAGCAAACTATATAAAGAAAATAGAGGTAGAAAAATAATGATAGAAAAAGAAATACTAAGCGATACAGATTCAGTTTATAATTACATGGATAATGATAAAGTACTTGGATACTTAGAAATAAGACTAGTAGATGGCGTTATAGATATAATGAATATATTTGTAAATGAAGAAAATAGAAAACAAGGAATAGCAACTTCTCTAATGGAAGAAATGTTTAACAAAGAAGACTATAGTAGAATAATGCTAGAAGTAAATGAACATAATGATGAAGCAATAAGACTATATAATAAACTTGGATTTAAAGAAATAAGTTTAAGAGATAGATACTATGGAGAAGATACAGCTATCATAATGGAAAAGGTGAAATAATGAAGGATGTATATATTTTAGCAGTAGAATCTTCTTGCGATGAAACAAGCGTAAGCATAATTAAAAATGGAAAAGAAGATATAGCTACAATAATTAATTCTCAAATAGATGTACATACAAAATACGGAGGAGTAGTTCCAGAAGTAGCAAGTCGTCTACATTTAGAAAATATTACTATGGTAATAGATGAATGTCTTGAAAAAGCTAATATGCGCCTAGAAGATATGGATGCATTTGCTTGCACTTATGCTCCAGGTTTACTTGGTAGTCTTTTAGTAGGAGTAGAAGCAACTAAAGCTCTTTCATTCATATATAATAAGCCTTTTATAGCAGTAAACCATATGATGGGACACATATATGCTAATATGATTGGAAACACTCTAGAATACCCTCTATTATCACTTATAGTATCAGGTGGACATACTGATTTAATATTAATGGAAACAGAAGACTCATTTAAATATCTAGGGCAAACACTAGATGATGCGATAGGTGAAGCATATGATAAAGTCGCAAGAATACTAGATCTTCCATATCCAGGTGGACCAAACGTAGAAAAATATGCTTTGGAAGGAAAACCTACATATAAAATGCCTAACATACTTAACGATGACTCATTTAACTTTAGTTTTAGTGGCATTAAAAGTCACTGTAACAACCTAGTTCATAATGAACATCAAAGGGGAAATGAAATAAATAAACAAGACTTAGCTAGATCATTCCAAGACTGTGTAACAACACATTTAGTAGATAAAACTAAAAAAGCATTACTTAAATATAATTTAAAAACTTTATTAATTAGTGGAGGAGTTGCAAGTAACTCACACATAAGAGAATCACTAAAAGAAATGTGTGAAAGTATTGGAGTTACTATGCATGTGCCAGAAAAAAAATACTGCACAGATAATGCAGCAATGATAGGAGCAGCAGCATACATTCTATATAAGAATAATAAATTTGCTCCACTAAGTACTAATGCTCAAAGTAATATACAACTTACTAACATAAAATAAAAACTCTTCAAAAAGAGTTTTATTTTTTCTTAAATACCAATAATTTACTAATTACATAATTTAATACTGTAACCACTACTTGAACTACTAATTTCATAATCTTATCATTAAAATGAAGTAATGTTACAAATACAAACATAATACCCATATCCATAAGAAGTGTAGCTATTCTAGAACCATAGAAGCTAAGAGCTTCTTTTAATTTGTCTTTTCTTGTACTCTTAAATACAAATATTCTATTAGCAAAATAAGCAAATGTTACACAACATATCCAAGAAATAATATTAGCAAGTTGTAACTGAAAAGCATTTTCTGGATCCAAGAATGTATACACACAGAAGTAATATGTTCCAAGACTAACAACAGTAGTTAATCCACCAACTATTAAGTAATTTATTATTTCTTCATACTTTTTATATAATTTCCATATTTTTTTTAATAACTTTTTCATATTATAAGAAATCCTCATCAAAGCCTATACGTTCACGAGCAATAAATATTGGTCTTCTCTTAGTTTCATTATATGTTTTACCTAAATATTCACCAATAATTCCTAAGAATATTAATTGTATACCACCTAAGAATAACATAACACACATAAGTGAAGCATACCCTGGTGTCTCAATTCCAGTAGTAAACGTTTTAATAAGCACAACCACTAAATATATGAATGCTATAAAACTTGTAAGAATACCAGTATATGTAGCAAATCTAAGTGGTTTTGTACTAAAACTAACTATACCATCAAAAGCATAATTAAGAAGTTTAAGTTTATTCCACTTAGAAACTCCAGCTTTTCTTTCCTTAACTTTATATGAGTCATAATAAGTCTTAAAACCTACATAACTAAATATACCTTTAGAAAATCTATTTCTTTCACTCATTTCAAGTATAGCATCTACAACATTTCTTCTAAACATTCTAAAATCAGAAGCACCATCAACTATTTCCATATTTGAAAGTTTACCCATTAATTTATAGAACATTCTTTGAAGTCCTCTTTTTTCTTTTTGCTTTTGACACATACATACTGCATCATATTGATCATTTTCTCTTAAAAACTTATACATCTTTACAAGATAAGCAGGATCTTGTTGTAAATCACAATCTATTATACAAGTAAAGTCTGCCTTAGAATGTAAAAATCCAGCATACATTGCAGCTTCTTTTCCAAAATTTTTTGAAAAACTAACAATTTTTACACACTCATCATCTTTTTTATGTAATTCTTTTAATTTTTGTAGCGTTTTATCCTTTGAACCATCATCTACAAATATAAAATTATGTTTAATTCCTTTTAAAGCTTCATTAACTGCATCATAAAAATTGAAAATATTTTCTTCTTCATTATATGCAGGCACAATAATATCTAATTTCATTTATTTTTACTCCTAATATCCTAATTTTCCATCAAGACTTTCATCATCATTAACCCAGTCTTGAACGTCTATTTCTCTATATTTATCTTTACTATCTCTAACGATTACTTTTGTTATACCACTGTTGATAACAACTCTTTTGCACATAGAACAACTTGAAGAATTTTCTACGTACTCACCAGTTTTAGAATCTTTTCCAACCATATATAATGTTGCACCAATCATATCTTTTCTAGGAGCAGATATGATAGCATTTTGTTCTGCATGAACACTTCTACATAATTCATATCTTTCTCCACGAGGGATATTAAGTTTTTCACGAACACAATAACCTAAGTCATCACAATTCTTTCTACCACGAGGAGCACCATTATAACCTGTAGATATAATTTCATCATTCTTAACTATTACAGCCCCCCATTTTTTTCTAAGACAAGTAGCTCTTTCTAAAGTTGCTTCTGCAATATCTAAATAATAATTATTTTTATCTATTCTTTCCATACTAAAACCTCTATAGATATTCTACCATAAAAACAAATAAAAGAATATATTTTAAATCAAACTTGTATTTTATTTACTGAATGATATAATATTTATAGATAAAATAGGGAGTACGTATGAAAAATTATATAAAAAGGATATTAAAAAAATCCAAAAAAGAAATAATTATAGAAGCCTTAGTATGTATAGTTCTAAGAGCAATTCTTCTATTAAATCCAATATTTTATAGTGATGCAGTAAATGCTATATCAGCAAACTCATATCAAACAGCAATTAATATATTAATAATTTATATAATTTCGATAAGTGTTTATAAGTTATTTGAGTACTTTAGACAATACACTTTCTATAATGTTTATAACAAAATATACAAGGAAAGCACAAGTATTGGTCTTCAATATACTAACGATAACTCAATATTTAGTTTATCTAGATTTAGTGCAGGAGAATATTTAAATATAATGAGTACAGACATAGATATCATATGTAGTTTCATAACAAATGGTATTTATAGAGTAATCCAAATACTAGAGTTTTCTGTTATCTATTACTACTTCTTTAGTGTTAATATCACTTTATTCTTAATAACAGTTGTTCTTTCTATAATAGTATTAATATTTATAATAATATCAGGCAATAAAATACAAGCATACAACAAAGAGAGAAAAGAAAACTATGATAAAAAGACTAGTGCAGTAAATGATGTATTCACTGGTATTAAAGAAATAAAAGGATTCAATCTTGGTAAAAACATCAATAATAAAGTAAACTTTGAAACAAGTAAATATGTTCAATCTAATAAGAAATATACTGTTATATATTATGCTATAAATATAGTTTCTGTTTATGTATTCGAAGTTTTAAGACTAGCTGTATTTATCTACGGAGTTTATGAAATCGCAAAAGGTAAAATGGAACTAGGAATACTTCTTGTGATATATAGTTACTACCAAAAAATAATAGATAACTTCTCATTAGTTTCTACTATGAATCTAGAATATAAAAATTTTAAAATATCACTTCAAAGAATGAATAAACTATTTGAATATGCAAAAGAAAACAATGAAAATGATGTGACTATAGAAGATCCTAAAGGACTTATTGAATTTAATCATGTACTTTATGGATATAGACATGACCCAATGCTTAATGATTTCAGCATAGAAGTAAAACCAAACTCAATAACAGCTGTAACTGGTAAAACTGGTAGTGGTAAAACAGGTGTATTTGATTTACTTATGAAAATGAATAGACAGATACAAGGAAGCATTATGATAGATGGAATAGATATATCTTCTATAAGTGATTCAAATTATTATAACCTAGTTTCTATCGCAAGAAAAAGTCCATTCTTCTTTAACTGTAGTATCAAAGATAACCTAACAATGCTTGGTAAAACAGAAGAAGAAATAGAAAGTGTATGTAAACAAGTAGGAATTCATGATGCCATAATGAATCTTGAAAAAGGATATGACACAATAATTAAAAATGATACTAAACTTCTATCCTCATCACAAAAAAGACTTTTAGCTATCGCAAGAGTGCTACTTAAAGATACTAAGATATATCTATTTGATGAAATAATCGAAACACTAGATAAAGAAAATAGAACTAATATAATGAAAATACTAAAAGAAAAGAAAAAGAATCATACTATTATGATAATATCTAGAGATAAAAAAATATTAAAAACCGTAGATAACATAGTACTTATAGACAGTGGTATCTTACAAGCAACAGGTACTCACGAAGAACTATCAAAAACAAATGAATTATACAAAGAAATAAGTTAAATACCTTAATTGGTATTTTTTCTTTTATATATTAATAAACTTTACTAGAGGAACTATGAGAACAAATATTAAAACAGGACTTAGTAGTAAAGAAGTAATAAATAGAAGAAACAAATATGGAAGTAATAAGTTAACTTCTAAAAACAAAAATACATTTATAAAACTAGTTTTAGAATCTTTAGGTGATCCAATCATTAAGATATTACTAATTGCACTAGCTATAAAAGTAATATTTCTATTTAAAGATTCAGATATTTATGAAACAGTAGGTATATTTATAGCTATCTTTTTAGCAACCATTATTTCTACATTATCAGAGTATGGCAGTGAGAAAGCATTTGAAAAACTAAACGAAGAAAATTCAATTATAAAAGTAAAAGTCTTAAGAAATGCAAAGAAGGAAACTATTAATATTGATGAGTTAGTAGTAGGGGATATAGTTTATCTTGAAAGTGGAGACAAAGTACCAGCAGACTCAATAATTATAAAAGGTGAACTATATATAGATGAAAGTATCCTAACAGGAGAAACAAAAGAAAGACATGCAACTATTAATGATGATATTTATATGGGCTCAATCGTAACAGATAAAAGTGCAACTATAGAAGTAACTAACGTAGGAGACAAAACTTTCTATGGAAAGATAGCAAATGATATTCAAGAAAAACCAGTAGAAAGTCCATTAAAATCAAGACTTAGAGTTTTAGCTAGTCAAATAAGTAAACTAGGATATACTGCAGCTCTTTTAATACTTATTTCATATATGTTTAATGCAGTAGTAGTTTCAAATAACTTTGATTTATCTAAAATACTAGAATTCAAAGACTTTTCATCTCATCTTCTTTATGCCTTGACACTCAGTGTCGCAGTAGTAGTAATGGCAGTACCAGAAGGACTTCCGATGATGATAACACTAGTTCTATCATCTAATATGAAAAGACTATTAAAAAGAAATGTACTTGTAAGAAAACTAGTTGGTATTGAAACAGCTGGTTCTCTAAACATTTTATTCACAGATAAAACGGGTACACTAACAGAAGGAAAACTGAGTGTAGAGTTATTCACAGATGCAGAACTTACTGAATATAAAAATATAAACAAGTTATCAACACATAAATATGAACTTCTATATCAGTCACTTGTCTATAACAATAGCTCATTTCTAAATAATGGAATTCCTGAAGGAGGAAACACAACAGATAGGGCACTTCTTTCATACATTGGAAGAGATGACAAAACAACTTATAAAATTATTAACAAAAAAGAATTTAATTCTAAACTAAAGTATTCAACAGTAGAGACAAACTATAAAGGACACACAATATTCATTAAAGGAGCATATGAAAAGATACTAGAGAAGTGTAATAAATATCAAAAAAATGACGGCTCAGTAAGAGTGCTTATCAACAAAGAAAAAATAATTAACTATGTAAACGCTAAAACAAGTGAAGGCATTCGTGCATTAGCTTTAGCATATAAAGAAAATAACTTTGATGCTTATATACTTTTAGGATTCATTTTCTTAAAAGATAACATTAGAAAAGAAGCATACGAGGGCATTAAAAAGATAAAAAGTGCTGGTATACAAGTAGTGATGGTAACGGGAGATGCTAAAAACACAGCAGTATCTATCGCAAAAGAATTAAGAATTATAACAAAACCCACTGACAAAGTATTAACAAGTGATGAATTTAACAACATGACTGATGAAGAAGTAAAAACTATACTTCCTAATTTGAGAGTACTAAGTCGTAGCCTTCCACAAGATAAAAATAGACTAGTAAAACTTGCTCAAGAATTAGACTTAATAGTTGGTATGACAGGAGATGGAATAAATGACGCTCCAGCACTTAAAAGAGCAGATGTAGGTTTTAGTATGGGAAGTGGTACTGAAATTGCAAAAGAAACAAGTGACATCATAATAATTGATAACAACATACTTTCTATTTCAGTCGCAATTCTTTATGGAAGAACAATATTCAAAAGCATAAGAAAATTCATAATATTTCAACTAAGTGTTAACATATGTGCAGTACTTCTAAGTATAATAGGTCCATTCATAGGTATCTTGTCTCCAATAACAATAATACAAATGTTATGGATAAATATGGTAATGGACACTCTCGCAGGACTAGCTTTCTCATACGAACCAGCACTTGATGAATACATGGAAGAACCACCCAAAAAAAGAAACGAAAAAATAATAAACAAATATATGACCAATCAAATACTATTTAATGGTCTTTATGGAGCAATTCTATGCATATGGTTCTTAAAATCAAAATTCATAAGTTCAATCTATAGAATAGACCCATCAAACAAATACCTCTTAACAGCATTCTTTGGACTATTCATATTTATAGCAATCTTTAATGCTTTTAATGCTAGAACCTATAGACTAAACATCTTATCAAACATACTTAAAAACAAAGTCTTTATAGCGATCATAACATTCATCGCAATAGTACAAATAATACTAATATACTATGGAGGAGAAGTATTTAGAACAACCGGACTTACAATGTATGAATTTGAAATAATGATAATTCTAGCATTCTCTATAATACCATTTGACATAATAAGAAAAATAATCTTAAAGAAAAATAAAATAACTAGGACAATCTAGTTATTTCTTTTTAATAAGTCTTGCTTCTCTTTCAAATTCACCTTTCATTAGTGATAACTCAACACTTCTTTGATTAAAATATTTAGCCATTTTTTCAAATTCATACTCATCAAAATCACATTCCATGTCTTTAAATAGAAATTGATGAAACAAGTATTGATTTTCAAAATCAGGATATCTTCTAAGAGGATCACTAGAGTGACTGTAATGTGGATATCCAAGTCCAGCATGTTTAGATGGCACAGTCGAATAAACACTTTCTAAATAAACATTATCTAGTACTTTCTTTGTATAATCATCAACATACATTCCCATATCTTTAACAATACCAGAGATATATTCATCATCTTGAACTCTATAATAAAATGGAATTCCCTCATCTTTAGCAATCTTAGAAGTTAAAAAGTTATATAAACTCATAAATTCACGAACAATTACATCACTCTTAAGTTTTCTATATCTTTCTAACTTTTTACTTCTTTCTTTCTTTTGCCAATAAGCTTCTTTATTTTGATTTTTACTTTCAAGAGCTTTAGCTATCGTAAACAAATCATTGATTCTTCTCTCAAATCCATTCGTATATAAATGATCCAATATGTTTTCAGTTTGTAAATAAGTAAGATTTTGGCTAACTATAATACTATTATTTTCAATATAATAATCTAATATTTCACCAGAATCATTTAGTACAACATATAAAGTAATAACACCTCTTTGTTTACCTTCATTAAGTGAAAGAGCATTTTCGACTTTACTAGGAAACATACGAGTTCTAGCACCTCTCCAATATAAACATTTATAATTATTTCTAGCATTTAAATCTAAATCACTATTTTTAGGAATACTTCTAGCAACGTCAGCAACATAAATACCAACTATATATTTATTACCATCTTTTCTAATACTAATACCATCATCTCTTAAAAAAGTACTTGTTCCATCTATAGTAATAATATCTTCCTCTTTAACAGCACCTTTTATTTTGATTATAGGTCCATTAGGTATATTAGTAATAATTCCATACTTTTCAAGTATTTCATCAGTAGTAAGACCTCTCTTAACACCATTAATAATTAAATATATTTCATAACTAAATAGATTATTTTTACTAGTAGAATTATGTAAGAATCTTAAATATTTATCTTTATCAATCTTAGAAGAGTAAAGTAATTTAAGAAGAGTAATATAGTAATAAATGTCTCTATTCTCAGTTTCAAGAGCCTTCATGGCTTTAAAAAAGACAAAATCGAATAGTTCATTATTTTTAGTCATAAGAGTTTCTTTATTAATATTTAAAAATTTCTTAATTATATCAACATCTTCTTTTTTATCTATCAAAGTAATAATAAGTTTAACTAAAGCATCAGCATCAATATTTTTATCAAGAACTATTTCATCAAGTTGATTAGCTGAGTCAAGTAATATTGAATTGCTATTTTCTTTTAGAATTGCCAAGATAGGTTCTCTTATTTTTTTAATTCTTTTTCTATTAATTTCTATTTCTTCTCTATTAAAATTAAGCATATCACAAAGAATACAAAATAAATCTATTCCATTTTTAATAATAGTAGTATGATAATCATCATTAGAAAAAGTATTTATATTAGTTAGCAAAGCTCTGTATACATCGCGTAGCATTTGACGTGTACTATAATCACAATCTTCTAAATAAAGTTTAATAGCTTCATCTGTAAAATTGCCATAAAGAATAAAATTAAATATTCTTGGGTCAGAACTCATAAGCAACTCACTTTCTAAAATAATAATAACACAATAACTAAAAAAATAACAAGGTTTTTAAATGATATGATATAATTTATGTAGGAGTGATAAAATGTATAAAGTAAAAAAGACTATATTATATGTATTAACATTATTTTTTATGATATTGTCATTGATAGAATTAATAAAGTATTTTAAAGTTGACACTACATTATATGGAGTTTTATACTTATCTATCAATCTTATTATATTGTTTTTACTTATACCTGTTACATATAATTATAAAAGAAATTATTCTCCTGCTAGAATAAGTAAACTATTATTAATCATAATAATCGGAATATTCAATTCTTTTATACTTAATAATATAGTATTAAATAACATGAGCTATGTAGATAGTTCTATTTTGTATATTTCATCAATAAAAATAATTAAAAACATTTTAAAAGGAATATTTTATGGTTTATTAGGAATATTTACATTTTTTGAAGCGAAAATGGACAAAAAAATATCCAAAATGATCAAAAATATTAAAAAAAGTTGATTTATTAGGCAACTTATGTTATAATATGAACCGAAAAGTTGATAGGGTAAATATGACAAATATTGACAAAAACGTTAGTTTGTGGTATAATACAAAGCATATTTACAAAGGGGGTAAATAATATGAATAAAAAATTAGTAAGTAAAATCAAAACTATCAAAAATCAACGTGCAAAAAAAGTAAATGAATTACTTGATGAACATGATGCAATAAAAAGAATGGAGCCAAAAAATATAGCAGCACAAAATGCTAAGGCAGAAGAAGCAAATAAGGAATATGCAGAATATCAATTAGCAACTGAAGAATTAAAGAAATATGAAATGATATCTGAAAAAGTAGAAGATGCATATCGTGCTTCATTAAAAGAAGAAAAAGGTTCTGAAGAAGAGAAAGCAGCATATAATATGTTCCTTCAATATTTAAAAGTATTAAGAGAATTTGAAGAAAAATTAGCTGAAAAATATGAAGTAGAACTAGATGTTGAAGAGAAAAAAGAAGAAACTCCAGTAGACGATGAAGAACTAGATGAGAAAAAAGACAACAAGAAAAAAGGAACAGGTAAAAGAGTAATCGCTGGTGTATTAGCAATTGCTGCAGCAGCAGGACTTGGATATGGTCTTAGAGGATGCTCAGATAAATCTCAAACTCAAGATGGAAATATAGCTATAGTTGATACTGAATTAGATGAAGAGTTAACTGGTAAATATGGAGAGTTCACAGACGCATCTAACGAAGAACAAGTAAAGGCTAGAGCACAATATATATATGATAACTATTATAGTGATTGGGTTAATGAATTAACTCCAGATCAACAAAAAAATATTACACCAGAAAAAATTGCCAACATAATTAGAGTAATGAACGGAGAACTTCCATTAGATGCAGATGGTAATAGATATTATGATGTTAACGTAGTTGATGAAACAGTAAACTCATTTGTTAATATAACAGCTAACTTACCATCATCATCAACATTAGATAGTAAAACTAATGAAGAGATAGGACAAATAAAAGATATTCCAATGCATATGTTTGCTGTAGATGGAAGCGAAACTTCAGAATTTATTAAGCCATATGATGAAGACTTCACAAATATAATTGATGGTAGAAATCATCACAATGGTGAAAAAACTGTAAATGCAATCAAATCTCTTGGTGAAAAGATGTGGCGTGAATTTGTAATGGTTGGTAGAAATTATCAAAATGATGATGGAACATTAACAAATTATAGAAATCCATATGATTTACCAGCACAACAAAGAGCATTAGCTTGGATAGGAGCAACACAAAGATATGGTGCAATAGCTCTTCCATATAATTTAAATGGTATGCAAGCTGTATGTATAGATGTGTGTGTAAACTATAATACAAAAGAATTAAATGCTGTTCCAGTAAACGAAATATATGAAGGATATCATTCAGGGTTATATAGTTCTGTAATTGCAAGATTAGCTGGCTTACCTGAAAAACATGATCCAGATACAATAGGTTTCGTACAAGATTTAAATGATCAATTAGAATTCAAATATAAAGAATTAAAACAAATGACATTAAAGTAATTTAAAAGGGGGAAATGATTATGTATAGTAATGAAAGAGGTTCTAGATTTAGTATACTTGATATATTTGTAAAATTAATATTTGCAGCATTGTTTATCTTTATATTAGCTTGGTTATTCCAAAAGAATGTACCTAACATGGCTCCATTCTATAGCAATGTATTTAGAGAAAATATTAAATATATGCAAGAAGCTGGAGAAAGTTATTTTACAGATGACAAGTTACCTAAAGAAATAGGACAATCAAATAGAATATCACTTTCAGATATGTTTGATAGAAAATTAGTATTACCTTTCGTAGATGAAGATGGTAATTCATGTAATCAATATGATTCATATGTAAGCGTTACTAAAACAGACAATGGTTATGAATTAAAAACAAACCTAGTATGTAATAAAGAAAGTAATTATACAATCAAAATATTAGGATGTCATAATTATTGTAAAGATTCATTATGTAGTAAGACTTGTAGTGTAGAACAAATTACAGAATATAAATACAAAAAATTAAGCAATGTTACTACTTATAAATGTCCAAGTGGATACAAAAAAGATGGTAAATATTGTGTTAAAAGTAAAATAGTTGATTCTAAATCAGCTAATGTAACAAATACAACAACAAGAGTAGATGTAATCGATGCAGATAAAGTATATGACAGTGGTAAGAAAACACAAGTTGATGTAATTAAAGTTAAAAATGGTGATTCATATGAAAGAGTTTATATAAATCCAATTAAAGAAGTAACAGAAGGAACAACGACTAAAACTAAAGTTTATGTAGACCCAATTAAATCAACATCAAATGGAAGTACAACAACTAAAAAAGAAGCATACAATTGTACTAAATATAAAACTGAAACTCAATGTACTACAAAATATAAAAAAGAATCTTATAAATGTGAATGTTCAACAGTTATAGTTGGTGGTGTTTCTCAAACTAGATGTAACACTTGTTATAAATCAGTACCATACCAATCTTGTAGTGAAGTAAGCAAAGCTTATACAGATACATGTTATAGAGATGTAACAACATCAACACCTGGATCAACAACTTATAGTTGTCCATCAAATGCTGAAGGTAGTGAAGGTTCAGGAAAGAACTTAAGATGTTATTATTATAAAACAACAACAACTAGTGGTAGTATAACTTATAGATGTCCAGCTAAAGCTGACGGAAGTACTGGTTCTGGTGCTAATCTAAAATGTTATTATTTAGAAAAAGTATTTGGTGGATACTCATATAAATGTCCATCAAAAGCAAATTATTCAACTGGTTCAGGAAAGAACTTAAGATGTTATGTAGTTACTAATGGTTCTTATCATTATGAATGTTCAGAAAAAGGATATAAACTTGATGGTAAATATTGTAAGAAAACTATAAAAGAAACTTCAACAACTAAGAAATGTGACAGCGGTTATAAACTAGAAGGAAATAAATGTAATAAATACTCTACTACTAAAATTGATGCAACTAAGACAACATCAAAGAAGACAATCTACAAGTGGAGTAAGAGTGAAAGTTTATCTGGATGGACAAAAACTGGAGAAACAAGAACAGTACAAGGCGAAGAGAAATGTGAATAATTAGAGAAATATTAGAGAATATTTCTCTTTTTTCTTGTAATTTCTAAGAAAAAAAGATAAACTTAATATGGAGGTAAATATATGGCAACAGCTAAAAACAATAAAAAAGGAAAAAAGATAAATGATACTACTAAAAAATCAACAAGAACAACAAATACTACTAAAAAAGTTACTATAAATAAAAAAGAAACTAAAGTAGTAAAAGCACCAAAGATGGAAAAAGAAACAGTTGAAGTAAAAGAAGTAGTGAAACCAATTAAGAAAAACAAAGATTTAGGATGGTTATGGATTCTTTTAGGAATTATCCTACCACCAGTTGGAATTATCTTATACTTTGTTTGGAAAAATAAAAGAAAACAAGATGCGTTAAAAGCAGGTAAGGCAGGACTTGCTGCATTATGTGTATGGCTATTTGTTGGAATGTCATTTATATTAACTGATAATGGTGACAATAACAATAAAGATGAAAGCACAGAATTAAAAACTGTAGATGTTAAATTAGCATCAGATACTATTAAAAACTGGTATAACGATTTAAATAGTGGAAGAGGAGTAGTAACAGTTATTGCTAGTTCAACTTGTCCACACTGCAAAAACTATAAACCAATTATTACTGAAGTATGTGAAAAAGAGAATATTAAATTATACTTCTTTGAATCAGATGAATTATCAGAAGACGATTATACAATCTTAACTAATTCAATCAATCTTAAAAACTATGAAGGATATGTACCTTATACATTTATTGTAAAAGATAGAAACTTCGTTTTAGATCACACTGGTGAACAAGATGAAACTGCTACAAGAGATATGCTTAAAGAAGCTGGTTTATTAGAAGGTTAATAAAGTAAAGAAAAACTAGGAAACTAGTTTTTTTTCTTACTATATAGTATAATTTTATTAGGGTGAAGTATATGAAAAAGAGTTTATTTTTAATAATTATAATAAGCTTAATAGCAATTTTTACTAAGTATTATATATCAAATTATAAAATAGAATATAAAGTAAATGGTTATGATGTAACAACTATATATAAAGATTCTAGATTTTATTTTGAAATAACTAAAGATTTAACATATAACTTTGATATTTATGAAAAAAGAAAACTATCTAAAACAAAACTATCTAATATAGAAGAGTTAGAATTAACTAACTATACTTGTATAGTACCTTATATAGATAATAAAAAGACTTATCCGTTATGTTATGACAAAGAAAATAAAGAATACATAGATTATAACTTAATAGATGATGAATTATTAGTAGAATATCAAAATAAGACAAATACTGACTCAAAACCAGATAAAGATTTTATATATTATAATTTACTTAAGAATAATGAGTTTATGGCTCTATGGAACTATAAAGGCTATATAGTAATGAATGGTGATTCATACAAGAATATAAATATATTTAAAAAAGATAGATATGATAACTCAATATCATATATGATTAAAAACACTATATATATGCCAAACTATGATGAAGAACATGAATACTCAAAAATAGTAACATTTAATATAGAAACACAAAAAATAGACTATATTAACTTAGACAAAAAAATAGATTTTGATTCATACATAGTAGGAGATATAAAAAACAAATTATACATATTTGATAACAAAAATAGTATTCTGTATGAACTAAATCTAAAGAAAAATAAATTAGATATACTATCTAATAATGAAAAAGGATTTGTTAAATATAAAGATGGAGAGTGGGTAACTTGTAGTAAAACAGAATACAAAATAGACAAAATTAAATATAATGAAAATAGTGATTCTAATTACATATATACTATTAAAGATGGAACTTTATATAAAAAAATAAAAAATAATGAATCTATAAATACTAAAATATCAAATAATATTACTAATGTTATATTTGAATATAATGATGACATTTACTACATATATGAAGATAATTTATACTTATATAACCCAATAAATGGTAATAAGAAAGTATTCTATAACTATGAACTAAATTTCAATAAAGACAATACTATTTTTACATACATTAAATAACAAATAAAAAACATAAACATATAATACTTTAGGTGATTATATGTTAGATAATAATATTAAGGAATTAGAAAGTCCTTTCTATACTTTATATGAAATTAAAAAAGGAGATTCTCTATACAAGATATCAAAAGAATTTAATGTTAATACTAAATTATTAGCAGAACTAAATGGACTTAATTTAGATGATTATATATATCCGGGGCAAACTCTATTAATACCAAAAAAAGATGTAAGTTATTATATTACCAAAGATGGAGATACACTATATAATGTAAGTAATATTTTTGGAGTAAAAGAGTCAGATATAATTGATAATAATAAGACAATATATTTACTACCTGGACAAATGATTTACTATAAAAGATAGACTAACTACTAGTCTTTTTTTATGTTACGTGATATACTTTTTATAATAGGAGCTGGTAGATGTGATAATTAAGAAACCTTATGCTTTTCTAATTAAAAAATTTAGATGGATACATGGTATTCTTTTTACAATGCTTGCATATTTATCAGTAAGATCAATAGATATTTATACATTCTTCAGTGATTATGCGGCTAATCAATCATACACAATGTCATCAACATTAGCTTCAGACTATATAGATTTCATATTATTTGGTGTAAACATATTAGCTATACTTTTTAGTGCATTAATATACTTTATATTATCAATGAAAAATAAAGACAGGAAAACATACATGTGGTTATGTTTATACTATATATTGTTATTTGCATATTTCTTATATATTTTCTCAATATTTACAGGATTACAACAAGTAGGATTAAAATATCAAGCAGTAAGTGCAATAAAAGATATAAGTATAATAGTTCTATTACCACAATTAGTTTTCTTATTTATAATATTAGGAAGAACATTAGGTTTTAATATAAAACAATTTGATTTTAAAAAAGATCTTGAAGAATTACAAATAGACACATCAGACTATGAAGAAGTAGAAGTAGTCTTCGGAAAAAATAATTATAAAGCAGCTAGATTTATAAGAAAATTCATAAGACTTACAAAATACTTCATACTAGAAAATAAATTTTTTGTTACAATATGTGCATCAATAGTAGTATTAGTAACATCTTTAGTAATATTTATAAATATGAAAGTATATAACGTAGATTATAATGAAAATGAAGAAATAATTGCTAATAACTTATCATATAAAATAACTAATTCATATGTTGTTTCAAAAGATTTAAGTGGTAAAACACTCTCAGAAGATAAATACTACATAATAGTAAAATTAACAGTAAGTAATAAAATGCAATATAGTTCAAATTTGGTAAGAGAAACATTTAGATTAGAAGATGGAGATAATTTGCTAATACCAACATTCGGATTAGAACATCAACTAAGTGATTTAGGTAAATCATATACACCTATGGAAATTCAATCTGGTAAAACAGAAACTATCATCGTAGCATTTGAAATATCGGCTAAATCATTAAAAGGAGAATATATATTCAAAATAAAAAATTATAATGATGGTCAATTTGGAAACATAGAAACTAAATATAAAGATATAATTATAAATCCAAAAGCAATAGATACTAAAGAAACTGAAATAGGAAAATACTATATACCTATAGAAGCAAGTCTCGATAAAAGTGTACTTGAAAATAGTAAAATAGCAATAACAGAATATGATATTGATAATACATTTAAAGAAACATATAAATATTGTATAAAAGAAAATGAATGTTTTGATAATACTAATATAATAAAGCCAAATACAGTTGGAAAAGGTAATATGGCTGTACTAAGATTAAAAACTAGAACAACAATAGATGATAATATTTATATAAAAAAATATATAAAAGATGCAGCAGATATAATAAGTAATTTTGGAAAAATCGAATATAGAGTGTATGGAAAATACAAATCAACAAGTGTAACTAAAATAAATAATAAGTTAACAACTAGTGAATATATATACTTAGAAGTACCTTATGATTTATCTGAAGCTAATAAAATTGAAATAATTTTAATAATTAGAGGCTTAAAATATACATTTGTGTTGAAATGATGCATATAATTTGATATAATTATATGCAGTGGAGCCATAGCCAAGTGGTAAGGCACAGGTCTGCAACACCTCCATCGTCGGTTCAAATCCGACTGGCTCCTCCAAAATGATAAAGAATAAACTAACATAATTTGTTAGTTTTTTTATATACAAAAAAACGAGTAAGTTCTACTCGTGATTTATATATTCTCCAGGTATTTCAATATTACCCAATATAAAGTAATTAAATATATCATTAATAATTTTAATTATTAAATCAAAACACTCATTACTAATTAAACCATTATTAAGATAATCATTACTAATTATATTCTTAACTTCATTATAAAGAACTTGATATTTATTCTTATCTAATGTATCTATATCTAAAATCTTATTAGTAAAATTCTTAATAACATTAATTTCATATTCTATCTTTTTATCCACTAATTCTTCAATACGATTAGCATCTTCAAATAAATTCAAAGCATCATGATAAGAAGTAAAATCACTATCACTTTCTTTTTCATAGAAATTAATAAATTCATGTAATTGATTTATTGAATAGTTATGTTTATACTTATCATTTAAATATTTACAAATAGGAGAATCAAGAACATAACCCTGTAAATATATTTTATTCAATTTAATATTTTTTTGTATCTCAAATTTATGATTAGATGTTTCTTCAAACATGATAGAACTTGTAATAAAGCTTAATAACTTATTATTTATTACTTGATCATATTCTCTAATCTTCTTTAAACTTTCCATTATAATTTCATTATAATTTATTTCTTTCATAATAACCTCTAACTATATAAATAATATACTAACAAGAATAAAGCAAAAGATATAAAAGTAGAAATAATAGTAAGTATCAATTTATTAGCAGATCCTTTTGAAGTTCTACCAAGTGTCATTGTACTTTTATCACTAATTCCTCTTGATAAATTAAGTTCTTCAGTTATTTTAGATTGTATTTCATATATTTCCTTTTTTATACTAGAAATTTGATTTATATTTTGAGAAGTGAATTCTCTTTGTTCCTTATTTCTTCTAAAAGTATATAAATCACTACTATCGGTAATTGTTGTTTCTTTTTTATCTAACTCTTGAATTTTCTCTTCAAGCATAGCTTTAGCCTTCATAACATTATCTACCATTTTAGAAGGCATTCTAGAGGCATTTTTAATAGCTCTTTTAATTATTGCGTAATTGCTTCTAGGATTAGTTAAATGTTCTTTAGATTCACGATTATACCCTTCAACCTTAATATATTTATTAGCTTCAGGTATACTAGTAAATACTATATCAGATGGACTAATTGTATCATAATAAACATTACCTTGATGTTCAGTATATTCAGATGCTTTATCTTTCATGGTATAAGTTATAGTATCAAGAAGTCCTAAATCATCAGGAACTGCCTTTGATATATCACTTTTACCAACTAATTGTTTTGATATTAAACCAACATTAAGTTTAGGAGAACTAAATTCACTATAATTCTTTTGATAAAAAGAAATTACTCTTTCTGTTTCTTCATTAGATAGTCCAGCATTAGAACATAAATCCATAACATTTCTTTTACAAGCTTCTTGGTCTCTTAATATATAAGGAGAATTCTCAATACTTTGAAAACTCAATAAATGATCAGAAGAAGTAAACCAGCTAAACCATTCAGGTGAATATATAGCATGCTGAAAGATCTTAGAATAATTATGTTCATAATATATACCGGAACCACCATAATAAGGATATCCTCCGATAGGAGCAACAACACCTTTACTCATAAATGTTTCTTGTACCCATTGTTTCTCATCGGGAGTATTAGATCTATTATTTGGATTAGATATTAAACCATTTGTCATAATTGATTCACTATATGTTTCAGGAAAAGAATGACTTACATATCAATTTTTAATAAATTCATGTAAATAAAAATCTTTAATAGCTTTTTCTTCTTCATTAGAAAGTTCTTTTGATGCATCAATTCCAAGTTTACTAGCAATAACTGCTGAAATAACTTTTGCTTTCTCTGTATCAAATTGTTCCATATCAATTTGTTTAGTTCCAAGTTTAGAATACAAAGCTTCCATTTGGCTCATATAATATTCAAAACCATATCCATCTTTATGAATAATCATATGAGTATATACTTCTCCGAATAAATTGCCTAAAACACCAACACTTCTACTAGACTCCCAATTTCTTTTCATCATTTGAATTATAAAATCAGACTTTAAAGCATTATTAATATTAGTAGTTAAAGACATTCTATCATCCATAGTAAATACTCCTTAATATATTCTTATATATTTATATTATAACATTCAATAAAGCTAACATTAAATATTTAGTAAAACTTTACACTTTTTGTATTATAACATTAATCACTAAATGTAAATGGTTACTTAAATAATTTTTTTTTATTTATAAAAGTGTTAAAATTAAAATGGTGAATAATATGAAAATAGCAGTATTCTCTGATATACATGGAAATTATCAAGCATTAGAATCTATCATAAAAGATATAAAAGGAAAGCATATAGATAAAACTATATTTTTAGGAGATGCTATTTCTTTAGGACCTGATTCAAATAAATGCTTAGATTTGCTTTTTAAAGAGAAAGTAACTTTTATACTTGGTAATCACGAACTATATTCAACAGAAGGTGTCTCTATAGATCCAGATAGTAATATAGATAAAAAGAATCATAATTTATGGGTAACAACAACATTATCAAAAGAGAATTTAAAAAAACTAAAAGAACAAAAACTAATTTATGAACTTTCTATTAACAATAAAAAATATACATTTATACACTTCTTACTAGATGAAAAGAGTAAATATCCATTTAAACACTTAAGTATTTTTAGAGATAAAACTTATAAAAAAGATATGAATAAAATTGATAGTAACTATGTGTTTTATGGACATGAACATACTGGTAGAATAGATTTTATAAATGGTAAATCATTCTATGGAATAGGTAGTAGTGGTTGTAGAAAAGATGATACTACATACTATTACATAATAGATACAAAGAAAGATAAAGTTAAAAAGATACCTCTTAAATATAATAGAAGAAAGTTCTTACAAAGTATCGACAGTATTGAATTTCCAAATAAAGAGCACATTAAAGAAGTATTTTTTGGTATAGAAAAAGGAGATCACGAATGATCTCTTTTAATTATCTATTTTAATAGTTATATCACTTGTAGGATAACTGCAACATGGATGAATATAATTGAATTTTATGTCTGCCTTACGTCTATGTTCCATACCTTCTTTAACACGGATAGTACCCCAAAGAAGCAAACTTCTACAGTAACCACATTCTCCGCATCTACATTTACTTCTAACTCTAACATTACTAAGTTCTAGAGCAGAAAGTATTGTTTGATTTTCAAAACAAGTTACATTATATTCTTCATTATTAGAAAATACTTTTATATTATATTGTTTTGGAAGCTCTTCAGCTTCGCTTTTAACTTCTTCTTTTACCTCAGTGGTTTCTTCTTCACTCTCATCATTTTTTTTAGTTTTTTTCTTTTTCTTAGGTTCTTCATCAACAATATCTACAACAATTGGTGTTTCTATAGAGTCTCCAATATTTTCTTCAATAATAGGACTACCTTCAAATCTTAAATCCTTTATACCAAGATTTAAAACTTCTAATTCTTTTTTCATTTCATCATAAAAGTCTAAACTACCACAAGCAAACACTGTAAATTTTGCTGTGACAAAACTTTTGATCATACTAACAGTAATTCTATTTTTAGCATTCTCTTTATTAACAAATATAACTTTAATACTATTGTTAGTGTTAGAAAGTCTATTAAGTTCATCTTTATATATAAATTCATTTTCACTATTAGCTTCATAAAATATAGTTATATCCTTATCAAGAGATTTATCTTCAATACTTTTAGCTATTGAAAGTAGGGGACTTATTCCATAACCACGAGCTATACCAACTAATTGTTTCTTGTCTCTTATAGTTGATGGAAAGAAATTACCTGATGGACTAAGAGAATCTATTGTGTCTCCAATATCAAGTTTATCTAACATATAATTAGAAACTATACCATTACTTACTCTAGTAACACTTATTCTATAAACATTATTAATAGCTTCATTAGGAGAACTAGACAAAGAGTAAGCACGACTAACAAACTTATTATCAAACTGAAATAAAAGAGTAATATACTGTCCAGGTCTAAACGTAGCTAGACTACCACCTTCAGCATTACAAAAATAGAATATCTTAGTATTAGGATTAACATCAATAATATTTTTGATCATTAACTTCTGATGAGAAGGGTGTATACTTTTAGCAATTCTATCAACTATATATTCATTATTTATAGGACTAGTAGATGTTCTATTTATTATTTTTTCTCTATTTTCTTTTAGATTTTTAAAATTCTTTATATCTTTATTAGGAAAAGATGATATCTTTATTGGTTTCATACTTCACCTTCCTTTTCTATATCTTTAAGTGTCATATTAGATATTTCATAACCATTTTGATATGTAGAATCATATCCATGTCCATAGTATGAGTAAGAACCACAAAGTCTTAGTCCATCTATTAAATAGTCTTCGTTCTTATTAGTTATTCTAGAAAGTACTGAATCAAAATTATTAAGCATATAACCATAAATACATCCATCAGGAGAACTATTATATTTAGAATATGTAATTGGTGAAGATATTTCTAATTCTTCGATATACTCTTTAATATTAACTCCTAAAGAAGTTTCAAATCTATTAATTAGCTTACTAGCAAGTCTCTCTTTAAAACTATAATAATTTTCTTCGTTCAATACTTTATCAAAAGGATTATCATAATATAAAGCAGTTATTGTTATTATAGAAGTTCCTTCTTCTGAAGCATCACTAATCGCATTATTTAAACAAGTAACAATTAAAGTATTAGAATCTAATGACTTCATACGTTCCGCCTCACTATTACTATCTAAACTATTATATATAAGATATTGATAATTCTTAAGACCAAGCTCACTTATACTTTTATCAAGACCTAAATATATAGTAAATGCTGTAGCACCTAGTTTTCTACTATTAGTAAGTTTTAACGCATTAACAGGAACAGTATCTATCATAGAACCAAATACATTCATAGGACTACTGTTAACTATAATATGTTTACTTTTATATAGATTACCTTTCTTAGTAGTAACACCACTTACTTTATTATTATCTATTAATATTTTATTAACACTTTCGTTATAATAAATCTTACCACCATATCCAATTATCTTATTCTCAATAGCATTAGAAATCTCTTGACTTCTATTTTTAGGAATATATCCTTTCTTAGTAATATATTGATAGAAGAAATAAACATAGTGAGCAAAATTCATATTTATAGAAGACACACCAAAATATATCCAGTATGACTTTATAATATCCTCTACTGTTTTAGGAAGTTTAAGTTTCTTAAATACTTCATCCATTGTATACGTAGATACATTTAAGAAGTTAGGATAGTTCTTCTTAAGAAATTCAATATCACAACTATTATTCTTCAAATAGTTAAAACCATTATATACTTCTTTAGCAAGTTCAAAGAATTCTGATATTTTGTCTTTACATCCAGGTTCTATCTCTTCCATTTTTTTAATAAATTCATCTACTCCAAAAGGTATAACATATTCACATCTAGGATTATCAGTTTTAACAATTTTATATGCTTCAGGAATTTCTACCCATTCAATCTTTTCATTTAAATCAAATTTATTAAATAAACTTCTTATATCTCCCTCATCACTTTCACTACCAAAGTTATTAAGTTCTCTTAAAGAAGCTTCAAATTCAAATCTACCACGAACAAAACTAGTAGCAAGACCACCTGGAGTACTATTAGATTCTAAAACCAAAACACTCTTACCATTAAAAGCAATATTTAAAGCAGCCATCAAACCACCATTACCAGCACCTACTACTATAACATCATATTCTTCGTTCATCTCTAAACTCCTTATTATAATATAATTGTAGCAAATTATTAGAAATAAATAAATAAAAAAACTAACTAAATGTTAGTTCTTACACTCTTCGTCATCACACTTTTCATTAGAGTATTCTACTTCTAAAGTTATATGACTTATTTTATCTTCTATAAGTTTATTCTTAATATTATTTTTAGTATTAATGATATCTTGTTCACTAAGTACTTTATTTAAATGAATATGAGCTGTCATATAATTATTAACTCCATCCATAGACCATATATGTATATGATGAACATTATCTACGTTTTCATTACTTTCTATATCTTTTTTAATAGTATCAATCTTAACATTCTTAGGTACTTTCTCCATAAATATATTATAGATATTTTTCATATATTTATATACTTGATATAAGATATATACAGCAATTAATAATGAAAGAATTGGATCTATAATAATTAAATTCCATACTTTTATACAAATACTACCAATAAGTAAGAATAACCATATAACAGAATCTTCTATTAAATGAATATTAATCTTTCTATCTTTTTCTTTACTTCTAACAACTTTAATAGTTGCATATAAATTAATAAGAAGTCCAAATATACCAAATATAATCATAGCATCATAATTAACATCTTGTGGATTCATTAGTCTTGGAACAACGTTATAAATAATAACAACACTACCAACTAATAATATAAATGAAGCAATTAATGAGCCAAGCATAGTATATCTTAAATATCCATAAGAATACTCTTTATTAGGAAGTTTCTTGCTTTTCTTTTCAAAGAAATATGTAATACCAATAGTAATAGAATCACCTAAATTATGAAGTGAATCAGATACTATAGAAATACTATTAGTAAGTACCCCACCTATAGCTTCTATAATAGAAAACACTAAGTTTAAAAGAAATGCTATTCTAATATTTTCAGGTGTCTTACTAAGTAAACTTACTTTCTCATTTACTTTTTCTTCTAATTTTTTTTCTTTCTCTTTAATATCTTCTTTAATATCTTCTTTAATATTCTTTTTCATACTTACACCTCTAAAATATTATAACATACTTAAATTATATAGTACATAAATAATATTGAATGAAAACCTTATTTTTAGTATAATTATAGTGGTGATTTAAATGAAATTATTAGCGGAAATTCTTAATATATCAGAAACTAGTTATGAAGTAGAATTAGCTATATTATTATTAGTTATGCTTCTAATAGTACTAGCAATAATTTGTTTAACAATAATTAAGAAAGTAAAAGATAAATAAATATGAAAAATAAAAAAATAGTAATCCATCTATGGTGGATATTTTATATTATATTTTTAGAGTTAGTTTATAGAGGATTTATAATTGGAAATATACTATCTGTTAATACATTAATGGTTATATTATTTAGTATTCCTTTTATAGTAATCTTTAGTACCATAACAACTATTTTTAATGAAAAAGTAAATAGAGTTTTAAATATTATTTTAGTGTCAGCTTTAACTTTAGTAACGCTAGCTCAAATAGTATATTATAACTTTTATGACTCTATATTCTCATTCTTTTCACTTACGACAGGTACAGGTCAAGTAATGCAATTTTGGCAAATGATAATAGATGTAATACTAAGAATATGGTATATCTTTGTAATTATATTGGTTCCATTTATTTTATACTTAGTATTCAATAAAAAGTTTAGTTATAAAAGACCAAATAAAACAATAATTATTAGTGAAATTCTAGCATTTATTCTTTCATTTGTTGGTATATTCTTCGTAGTAAAATATGATAATAAAGGAATTTACTCACTTAGAAGATTACTTTTTAGTACCCATGCACCAATGCTTACAATAGATAAAACTGGATTACTTACTATGGAAGCAGTAGATGTTTATAGATATATGTTTGGTTTTGAAGAAGAAATATATATTGAAGAATCTACTCCGGTAGTAAAAGAAGAAACTAAAGAATATAACATTTATAATATAGATTTTGATAAATTAATAAGTGAAACTAATGATAAGAATTTAATAAGTATGCATAAATACTTTAAGAGTGTAGAAGCAACTGAAAAGAATAAGTACACAGGACTTTTCAAAGGCAAGAACTTAATCTTTATAACAGCAGAAGCATTCGATACAATAGCTATAAATAAAGATATAACACCAACACTATATAAAATGGCTAATAATTCATTCGTATTTAATAACTATTATCAACCATTATATCCAGTATCTACTTCTGATGGAGAATATATGAACTTAATAAGTTTAATTCCTAAAGAAGGTATATGGAGTTTTAAAAAGACTAGTAAACTAAGTATGCCACTAGGTATAGGAAACATGTTTAAAAAAGAAGGTTACAACGCATATGCATTTCATAATCATTCATACAAGTACTATGAAAGAAATAAATCACACCCAAATATAGGATTTAATTACTATGGATGTGGTAATGGTCTTGAAAAGAAAATGAACTGTAAACATTGGCCAAATAGTGATTTAGAAATGGTAGAAGCATCATTTGATTACTTCTTAAAAGACGATAAACCATTCTTAACATATTATATGACAGTAAGTGGGCACTTAAATTATAATTTCTATGGTAATAATATGGCTTCAAGAAATAAAAAAGCAGTAAAAGATTTAAAATATAGTGATGCTGTTAAAGCATATTATGCTACTCAAATAGAGTTAGATAAAGCATTAGAAAAACTATTGAAAACATTAGATGAAAAGAATTTATTAGAAGATACACTTATAGTTTTAGGACCAGATCATTTCCCTTATGGACTAACTACTAAAGAGATGAATGAAGTAAGTAAAACTGATAGAGGAGACAAGTTTGAAAACTACCATACAACACTTATAATGTATAATCCATCTATAGAAAGAACTGAAATAAATAAAGTAGTTTCAGGACTAGACTTACTACCAACAATATACAATTTATATGGAATAGATTATGATTCAAGACTATTAATGGGAAGAGATATATTTAGTGATTCTGAAGGTTTAGCTATATTATCAGATAGAAGCTGGGTAACTAATAAAGGAACATATAACACAGTATCAAAGAAATTCACAAGTACTACTGCTGAAGAAGTAACTGAAAAATATATAAATGAAATAAACTCAATCGTATATCAAAAATTTAGTATGTCATCATTAATATTATATTATGACTACTATAAGAAACTAGGACTATAATATGAAAATAGAAGTAAAAGATTTTGATTTAAAAAGTACGTTACTAAGTGGGGCATGCTTTAGAGTTATAGAAGAAGATGATGGAAGCTTCACTAATATATTAAAAGATAGAGTTATAAATATCAAACAAGTTACTAACACTTTAATAGTAGAATCTAATAATACAAACAACTTAAAGGAAGTAATAACAGAATACTTTGACTTAGATAGAGACTACAATAAAATAAATGAACAACTTATCAACAACGATTCTAAGATGGAAGATATTATTAACAAATGTAAAGGTTATAAAATATTAAATCAAGATTCATTCGAAATGTGTATAAGCTACATAATAAGTCAAAATAATAATGTAAAAAGAATCACAAACAGTATAAACTCTTTATCAGAAAAATATGGTAAGAAAGTAATATTTAATAATAAAGAATATTTCTTATTTCCAACATACGAAGAATTAAAAAAATTAAAGAGTGAAGACTTTAGAACACTAGGAGTAGGTTTTAGAGACAAATACCTAGAAGATTTCTTAGCAAAATATAAGTCATTAAAAGATATAAACAACTTATCAACAAGTGAAGCTACTAAAGAGTTAATGACAGTCAAAGGAATAGGTTTGAAGGTGGCTTCATGTATTCTATTATTTGGTTATAAAAGATTAGATACTTTTCCAATAGATACTTGGGTAAAACAAAACATCAAAGAAATCTATGGAATAAAAGATGATCAAAAGACAATAGAAAAATACACACGTGAAAAATATAAAGAATATTCAGGTCTCGCAATACAATATTTATTTCATAGTAAAAGAAATATCAAGTAACATAAATTGTTACTTTTTTCTTATAAAAAATGTGTTATAGTTATAATAGATGAGTATGAAGAATAAATTAATTAAAATTTTATTAACAATGAGTTTTAGTATACTAGTAATAACTATAACTATTATTGGTTTTTTTGAACAGAAAAAAATGGATACTATAGAAGAAGGATTTAATCTAAAAGGAGATAGAGAAGTAGTTATAGAATATGGAAATAACTATGAAGAAAATGGTTATACTGCATTAATAGATGGAATAAATAAAACAGATGAAGTAGAAGTAATAAATAATGTTGATATCACTAAAGTTGGTACATATGAAATAAAATATATATTAAGATACAAAAATTATAATAAAACACTTACAAGAACAGTAAAAGTAGTAGATACTGAGGCACCAAAACTAACACTTAGTGAAAAAGAAATTTATTGCACAGTAAATGATAAATGTGATGATATAACATACAAAGTAACAGATAATTATGATACTGATTTATCTACAAAAGTAACAAAAACTTCAAACATAAATATGTCTAAAAAAGGTAATTATGAAGTTAAATATATGGTAGAAGACTCAAGTGGTAATGAAGCACAAGAAACATTAAAAGTACATGTCACTAATAAATTTGATCACACATATGTAGAAGTTAAAATATCAACACAAAAACTAGTTTATTATGTTAAGAAAAAACCAGTACTAACTACAGATGTAACAACTGGTAAAAACGGAGCAACTAAACTAGGAAACTTCAAAATACTTAGAAAAACTAAAAATCAATGGCTTGTTACTAAAAAATATAAATCATTTGTTAAATACTGGATGGCCTATGATGGAAGAAGTTTTGGTTTACATGATGCTTCATGGAGAAAAAAATTTGGAGGACAAATCTATAAAACAAACGGAAGCCATGGATGTGTAAATCTTCCAACTAAAGCAGCAGAAAAATTATTTTCAATGATAGAAGTTGGGACACCAGTTTATATAAAGAGATAATATCTCTTTTTTATTGCTTTTTTTATTAAATTAAGGTATAATATACACTCAGCAAAGAGGGGAAAAAGGAGTGATAAATATGAAAATAATTAGAAAAACTAATATTTGTTCATTTAGAGCTAATAATAAATCTATAGGAGACTCTAGTATTGATGGACTACATTTTATAACTAAAAGTGGTTTTACATTTGATAGAGAAAGTGTAAATAAACATATATATACTAAAAAACCAATAATATATGAAACATCAAACGATGAAACTTCTTCATATGATTATACAATATATAATCTAATGCTTTTTAAAAAGAGATTTCCTAATATGATAGTATCACTTGAAGACTATAAAATGGCACTTAATATAAGAGAAATGCTTGGTCTTGAAGGACAAGAATTAAAAGTTTCTACACCGGTAACAGGATCACTAGAAGGAGATTACATTGAGTATTCACATAATTCACTTGCATCACGTAAAGGAGAAATAGAAAGAACAAACGTATCTAAAATGTTAGAACTATTACGTGAGAAAAAGAAATTAATACTAGACTATGAAGCATTTAAAGACTCAGTTGGTGTTGAAGTACTAGACGAATTAGAAAGAAAAACACAAGGTAGTGATGATATATTTATTAGTACATGGACTCCAAAAAGAATATTAAAATAATTAATAAAAAATAGTTGCATTAATAAAATATATATGTTAATATTTTAACGAGGTAAAAAATATATGATGGAATTAAAATCAAAACATCCTAACTATGTTTATAAAAAGTGTCTATGTGATACTATCGATTTTAATTTCTTTGGATTTCTCATCATTTAATGGTGAGATTTTTTTTGCCATAATTTATTGTTTAGGAGGAGGATTTATGAAAAAGAACAATAAAATGTTACTCGATGTTAATGAGAAACCACCAGTATTAAAGTGGATACTATTATCACTTCAACATGTATTTGCGATGTTTGGAGCTACTATACTAGTACCAATATTAGTTAATACTGCATCAGGAACAGAAGTACTATCTATACCAGTAGCACTTATATCTTCAGGGATAGGAACACTTATCTATATTATTTGTACAAGAGGAAAGAGCCCGGTATATTTAGGAAGTTCATTTGCATTTATTACACCAATGATAGTAGGGTTTGCTAAAAGTGGAAAAGCAAGCGTTTTTACAGCAATAATGGCGGTAGGATTAGTATATGTACTAGTAGCATTAATAATCAAACTAGTAGGTAAAAAATGGATTAATAAGTTATTACCACCAATAGTAGTAGGACCTATGATAATGATTATAGGTTTATCACTAGCACCAACAGCAGTAGAAGAAATAGGACTTAATATGGAAACAGTTCCATGGAAAAATATAGTAGTAGCACTAGTTGCATTCTTAACAACAGGAATACTTGCCGTAAGAGGAAAAGGATTCTTAAAAGTAATACCGTTCTTAATGGGTATGGTAGCAGGTTATATAGCATCAATGATACTAGGTATGGTAGATTATAGTGGAATAGTAAGTGCTAAAATAATAGCAAAACCAGACTTTTATCTACCATTTGTACACTATAAATTAAATTTCGGAGCATTACTTACAATAGTACCAATCGCACTAGTAACTATATCAGAACATATAGGAGATCATAAAGTATTAAGTGAAATAATAGATAAAGATTTAATAGAAGACCCAGGACTAGATAACACACTTATGGGTGATGGAATTGCAACATTTGCAGCTGGACTTATCGGTGGACCAGCAAATACAACATATGGAGAAAATACTTCAGTAGTAGGTATGACTAAAGTAGCTTCAGTCTGGGTAATAGGCCTAGCAGCAATAATAGCAATAATATTTGGATTCTTAGGACAACTAACAGCAATTATCTCATCAATTCCTACACCAGTATTAGGAGGAGTATCAATCTTACTTTATGGATTTATATCAGTAAATGGACTTAAAATATTAATTCAAAATAAAGTTGACTTCGGAAATACGAAAAATGTAATCGTAGCTTCTTCAATGTTAGTTCTAGGACTTGGTGGAGCCGTTATATCAGTAGTAACTAAAAATATAAATCTTTCAATATCAGGAATGAGCTTAGCAGCAATTGTAGGTATACTTCTAAACTTATTAATTAAGGAGGAAAAAGAATGAAAGAAATAGTATTAAATCATCCACTAGTTACTCACAAATTATCAATACTTAGAAATGAGAAAACAGGTACTAAAGAATTTAGAGAAATAATAAGTGAAATATCAGTATTACTTTGTTATGAAGCAACAAAAGATGCAAAACTTGAAGAATGTGAAATAAAAACTCCTCTTGAAAAATATAAAACTTATAAATTGAATGAAGATAATTATGCATTTGTACCAATTCTAAGAGCTGGAATGAGTATGGTAGATGGTATATTAACAGTAATACCAAATGCTAAAATAGGACATATAGGTCTTTATAGAAATGAAAAAACATTTGAACCAGTAGAATACTACTATAAAATGCCAAAAGGAATAGAGAATAGAGAAGTATTTGTTTTGGATCCAATGCTAGCTACCGGAGGAAGTGCTATCGCAACAATAGATAGACTTAAAAAAGATGGTGTTAAGAAAATAAAATTCTTATGTATTATCTCATCACCAGAAGGAATTAAAGCATTAAAAAAAGCACACAAAGATGTGCAAATATATACTTCTTGTGTAGATAGATGCTTAAATGAAAATAAATATATTCTACCAGGACTTGGAGATGCAGGAGACAGAGTTTACGGTACAAAATAAACAAATGGTTAAATAAGAAAAAAGTATGTTATAATAATAATATGATAAAGAAGATACTAAAAGAAAATTGGATATATATGTTAATTATTATCTTATTGATAGTATCTTTTATTGTGATAAAAAATAGTAGTCTTTACAAAGATGTTGTAAACTTTGACTATAAAGTAATTGAATTTTTTGGAAACATAAATGACAAGAGGTTAACAGCTGCTATGAGTTACATAACAAATTTTGGCGATTGGTACATACCAATTATAATAATCGTGTGTATATTTCTATTTTTAAAGAATAAATGGTACTTCTATCTTATATCAGGTAGTTATTTATTTTCTGGAATAGTTGTATTCATTACAAAGAGTTTAGTTCAAAGACCAAGACCACTAGAAGCGCTAATAAAAATACCAAGTAGCTTTAGTTTTCCAAGTGGACACACTCTGACATCAATAGTATTTTATATGACATTATTTTATCTTATGACTGAAAAGTCAAACAACTTTATAAGAATATTTTTTGGATTATTATTTTGTTTTTTAATAGCTATAGTTGCATTCTCAAGAGTTTGTCTAGGAGTCCATTTCTTCTCAGATGTAGTAGGTGGATTCATATTAGGTATACCTTGTTTACTATGTAGTATAAATATAATAGAAAAGAATTTTAAGGAGAAATTAGTATGAAAGCATTAGCCTTAGAAGGTGGAGGAGCAAGAGGAGCATATGAAGCAGGTGCTATAAAAGCACTATCTAAAAAGAAAATATTTTTTGATGCAGTTGCAGGTACATCAATAGGAGCAATAAACGCAGCATTCTATGCATGCAATAATCTAGATGGAATGTACAAACTATGGGAAACAACTGATAGTAAAGAACTATTCGGATTAAATGGAAAATTCTTAAATGATATTTCAAAACATAAATTCAATTTAAAAGAAATAAAAGAAAATAAAGAAGAGATTGAAAAGATAATAAAAAATATAGGCGTAGACACAACTAATATAAGAAAGCTTCTATCAAAGAATCTAAAAGAAGATAAATTCTATAAAAGTAAGATTAACTTTGGTTTAGTAACTTTTAGTATAAGTGATTTAAAACCACTTGAGATATTCAAGCGTGATATACCAAAAGGTAAATTTGTAGATTATGTTTTAGCTAGTGCGTACTTACCAGGTTTTAAGCTAGAAAGAATTATTGATGACAAGTACTATTTAGATGGCGGAGTACATATGAATTGTCCTATAGATATGCTTCTAGACGAAGGATATGATGAAGTATATGCAGTAAGAGCATGGGACAATAGAAAGCTAAAATATAAGCCAAGAAAGAATACAAAAGTTCACATTATTACACCAAGAGAAGACTTAGGTTCAATATTAGTATTTACTCCTGAAGTATCACTCTATAGAATGAATTTAGGTTACTTTGATACTTTAAAATACTTAGATAACTTAGATGGTAATAAATACTATTTCAAACACAAAGATGAAACATACTATGATAGACTATTTGATAAAGTAACACTAAAAAGAATGATAAAAAAATATAACAAAGGATTACCACCTAGATCAAATAAAGACTTTATCATAAAAATAATAGAGAAGGTATGTAAGCAAAAAGACATACAAAGATTCAAAATATATAATATTCCATATCTAATTACTAAACTAAAATACCAATTCGCAGGTGATAAGAATAATATTTATTATGATTTTATAAAAAATATAAAAGTAGATTTTGAAGAATAATCTACTTTTTTTAATAAAGGACTTGCAAAAAACATATTTTATTGCTAAAATATTATTTGCAAATGCAGGTATAGTTCAACGGTTAGAATGTGGCCTTGCCAAGGCTAAGATGCCGGTTCGATTCCGGTTACTTGCTCCAATTGAATACAACTTACGAACCTATTATGGTGTTG
>ULVD01082993.1_pt1 | contig 52496 bp, 41 predicted proteins | sample 1959101 | NCBI WGS metagenome assembly ULVD01 (sample SAMEA4835777, study PRJEB28245) | human gut metagenome | biome: gut microbiome; material: fecal sample | place: Denmark | collected 2008
GTTCGGTCTCTATCCGTAGTGGGCGTTAGAAAATTGAGGAGTGCTTTTCCTAGTACGAGAGGACCGGAAAGGACGAACCGATGGTGTATCTGTTGTCACGCCAGTGGCAGTGCAGAGTAGCTATGTTCGGAAGGGATAATCGCTGAAGGCATCTAAGCGAGAAGCCCTCTCCAAGATGAGTTTTCTTTATCTTCAAGATATAAGATCCCTTGTAGACGACAAGGTTGATAGGTTAGATGTGTAAGCATAGTGATATGTTGAGCTGACTAATACTAATAGATCGACAATTTAATCATTTTAATAGTTTGATATAAGAATCACATTATCTTGTTTCCAGAGAACAATTATGGTATAATACATTTAATTGGTGACGATAGCAAAGTGGATACACCTCTTCCCATACCGAACAGAGAAGTTAAGCACTTTAACGGCGAAAATAGTGTAAGCGAAGATAGCAAGTTGCCAATTTTTTTTTGCACATTTTTATTTATTTATATGTATATAAAAACAGTAATTTTTATTTTTACTGTTATTTTTTTATTATTTTTTTTATATCATCTTCTTTATATTTATCTGTTTGACTTTCTATTATCTTTCCTTTGTTTGTTAACATGATATAAGGTAGGTATCCAGTATAATCTTTTAATTCATATGTTTCTTTATAGATTTCTTTTTCTACATCTTCCATATTATTTATTTCTAAGTAGTAAGTTTTTACTTCTTTATTAACTTTTTCTATGTTTTCTTTAATATTGTTGCATTTTTTTGATTCACTTGTACATATTATTGTTAATACTTTTTCTGTTTTGGTGTCGATTATCCATTGTTTTGCTTTTTCAGGTATATTTTCTTTACTGATGTTTTCTGTTATTTCATTTATTTCTTTTTTGTTTTTTTCTTCTTTTATTTCTTCTTGTGTTTTGCACGAACATAATAGTGTTATTATTACTATTATTATTAATATTTTTTTCATTTTTTAACCTCTATGTTTATTATATTATATTGTTACTTTATTTTCAATTTTTTATTTATTTTTACTTTAATACTTGAAATCGTTTATTTTCTTTGCTATAATATGTGTTGCTATGGCGCAATTGGTGAAGTGGTTAACACGGCGGATTGTGGTCCCGTTATGCATGGGTTCGATTCCCATATTGCGCCCCATATTTATAAATAAGTCTTTTTGAGACTTTTTTATTTTTTTTAATTTATTTATAAATTTTTCACAATTTGTTAACAATTGAGTACTAATATTTATATTGAGGTGAAGGGATATGAAAAAGGATGAAAAGAATAATATTAAAAATAATGTTAAGAACAATTCTAGTGACGATAATGTTTTATTAAATGAAAAATTAAGTAGTGGTTCTGATCATTCTAAAAATGTAGAACCTATTATTATTAAAAAGTCATTATTGAATAGCGAGGGATTCAAGTATTCGTTTATTACGTTTATTATTTGTTTATGTGTATTTGGTTTATTCTATAACTTTTATTTAAAAAATCTTGTTGTTGAAACTACTAAGACTATTAAAGATGTAACTGTAACTGATACTGGAATTGCCGATGCTGTTGAAAAAGTTTATGATTCTGTTGTAACAGTTAAAAATTATGTACGTGGTCAATTATATTCTACTGGTAGTGGATTTGTTTTTAAGACAGATGATAAGTATGGCTATATTTTAACAAATTATCATGTAATTAATGGTGGGAGTCAAGTATCTGTTGTCTTTACTAATAATAAAGAAGAAAATGTTAATGTAGTTGGCTATGATGAGTATTCAGATGTTGCTGTTCTTGCTGTTGAGAAATCTAGCATAATTTCTATTGCGCAAATTGGAAGTAGTGAGAATTTAAGAATTGGTGATACTACTTTTGCTGTTGGCACTCCTGTTGATTCAAGCGTTTATTCATGGAGTGTTACTCGTGGAATTCTAAGTGGTAAAAATAGAATAGTTCAAGTAGATAATTATGTCATGAGCGTTCTTCAAACTGATACGGCTATTAACTCTGGTAATAGTGGAGGTCCTTTGTGTAATTCGAATGGTGAAGTGATTGGTATTACAAATATGAAACTTGCTAGCTCACAAATCGAGGGTATGGGATTTGCTATTCCAATTGAAGATGCTATTAAAAACGCTGAATCTATAATTAGTGGTGAAAAAATTAGTAGACCTTATTTGGGTGTCAGTATTTATGATAATAATAATTATTTCAGTGGTGAGACTGGTATTTATGTTGAATCAGTTGAACAAGGTGGTGCTGCTGATAAGGCGGGTATGAAAAAAGGAGATAAAATTATTAAAGTTGAAGATGTTGAGGTTTCTAATACATCATACTTTAGATATCAATTATATAAATATAATATCGGTGATAAAATAAAAATTACTGTCGTAAGAGATGGTAGTGAAAAAGTATTAACAGTTACTTTAAAAAGTAATAGTGTAACCAATTAGTCTAAAAACTCAAGATAAAAACTGTCTTGAGTTTTATTGTGCATAATTTTTAAGTTTGCTATAATATATTTATAATAAAAGAATATAGAAATTAGGTGAATATATGTTGGAATTAAAAAATGTTTCTAAATTTTATTCTAGTAATGGAATGGTATCAACTGGATTTTCACGTGTTTCATTAAAGTTTGACTTAGGGGAATTTGTAGCTATTACTGGTGAAAGTGGCAGTGGCAAGAGTACTTTATTAAATGTTATTAGTGGACTTGATTCTTATGAAGAAGGAGAAATGTATATTAATGGTGAAGAAACAAGTCATTATACTGAGAAAGAATATGAAATTTATAGAAGAAAATACGTAGGTAACATATTTCAAAATTTTAATTTAGTTAATAGTTATACAGTTTATCAAAATATAGAATTAGTGTTATTACTAAGTGGTAAAAATAAGAAAGATATAAAAGATGAAATTATTTCTTTAATAAAGCAAGTTGATTTATATAAGTATAGAAATAGAAAAGTTTCAAAATTATCAGGTGGTCAAAAACAAAGAGTTGCGATAGCTCGTGCTTTAGCTATGAATACACCAATTATACTTGCGGATGAGCCTACAGGTAATTTAGATAAAAAATCTAGCGAGAGTGTACTTAAATTATTACATGATATTTCTAAAGATAAATTAGTTATTATAGTAACTCACAATTATGATCAGATAGAGAAGTATGTTACTAGAAAGATAACTATGCATGATGGTAGAGTACTTGAAGATAAGAAAGTAAGAGAGTATGAAACAGTTACTGATATTCGCGAAAATAAGTTTTCTGATATAAAGTGGATTAATAAAATATGTTTAGGAGTACGTAACGCATTTAATATTCCATCTAAGTTATTTTTAGTGATTGCTGTTTATTTCTTTATGGTGATGTCTATATTTTTTGCTTATTCATCATTTAAAAAGTATGAATATCAATTATCACTTGATGGTATTAGTATGTTTTTTAGCAATACAAGTGATAAAAGAATAGTAATAAAGAAGAAAAATAAATCTAATATTACAGAAGATGATTATAAAAAGATAATTAATTTAAGTAATGTAGATGATGTTATTAAAAATGATTTATATTTAGATGAGAGAGTTACTTTACATGATAGTGATTATGCATTTTATTTATATGGTACTGTTTTAAATTCTTCGAGTATCGATAAAGTTAATTATGGAGTTCTTCCTAAAGATGAAGATGAGGTTGTTATAGGGCTTGATAAAAATAGTTATTACTTAGAGAATAATAGTGAACGTATACTTAATAAAACCTATACTATGGAAGTTTCTGGAAGAGAGTTTGTAAAATTAAAAGTAGTTGGTGTTAAAATTCAAGATGATAATGTAGCTAATAATTATTATTCTGAATCAGTAATTTATATCACAGATGCTTTACAAGATAAATTAAATGATGAGCTTAATAGAAGTTATAGTGATTTAACATATAAATTTGGGGATATAAAAGGTGAATCATGTTTAGGTAGTATATTTAATGAGATACTTCCTAGTGATAGGGTTCCTCTTGGTAAAATAGTTATTCCTGAATTATGGACTAATCAATGTAAAAATTTTAATTGTAAGAATAGAAGTGTTAAAATAAATGTAAATAATTTGTATTTTAATTTTGATAAGTATTTTGATGTACTTGATAATTATGACTCTAAAAATATAGAAAAATTAACTGGTTATAAATATGAAAAATATAACAATTCGATATTCATAAATGATAAAGACTATAATTCATTATTTGATAAAGGTTATTATCAAAGCAGTGTATTTATTAAGGATGAAAAAATAGTTCGTGATACATTAAGAGAACTAAATGATTTAGGTTTTGAAACGTTGTATATGCCAGATGTGTTATATAGTTTAGTTTCTGATAGTGTGGCAGGTTTAAAAATAGCTAGGATGCTTGTACTTGTTATATTATTTATTACATTATTCTTTATATCATATTTCATTATAAAACTTGTATTTAAGTCTAGAAATATTTATTATTCAACTCTTAGAATATTAGGTTCTTCATTTAAAACTACTAAGTCTTTATTAAATATAGAATTACTTACTTTAGCTCATCTTTCATACTTAGTATTCATTATATTCTTATTGTTAGTTAAATTATCTATTATAAATAATGAATTATTATTAGATTTATCTACTTATATGGGTATTGGTAATTATATATTACTTTACATTTTATTGTTACTTATGTCTTTGATGATTACGATGAGATATTCAAGAAAACTATTTAAAGATTCAGTAATGAATACATATAGAGAAGAGGTGTAGTATGATAAAGTTAGAAAATGTTAATAAGTATTTTTATAGACATAAAAAGAACCAAATACATGTTATTAATGATACATCTCTTACTTTAGATGATAAAGGTATGGTTGCTTTACTTGGACCTTCTGGATGTGGAAAGACTACACTTTTGAATGCTATTGGTGGTTTAGATAAAATAAATAGTGGTAAGATTTATATTAATGGAGAAAGAATTTCTAAAAGAAGTATTTCTAAAGTAGATAAAATTAGGAATATAAATATTGGTTATATATTTCAAGATTATTATTTAGTAAATAATATGACTGTTTTTGATAATGTAGCTTTGGTTTTAAAAATAAATGGTATTAAAGATAAAGAAGAGATAACTAAAAGGGTAAGTTATGTTTTAGAAAAAGTAGGTATGTATAGATATAGAAATAGACCTGCTAATATGTTATCTGGTGGTGAGAGACAAAGAGTTGGCATTGCTCGTGCGATTGTTAAGGATCCAAGTATTATAATAGCTGATGAACCAACTGGTAACTTAGATTCTAAAAATACAATTGAGATAATGAATATAATAAAAGCTATTTCTAAAGATAGATTAGTTATACTTGTTACTCATGAAACTGAACTTGCTAATTTTTATGCTTCTAGAATACTTAGAATAGAAGATGGAAAAATTATAGAAGATATAGAAAATAATCATGATAATGATTTAGATTATAGAATAGATAATAAGATATATCTTAAGGATTTAAGTGTTCATGAGGTAATAAATGGTAATAATATAGATGTAAATTACTATAGTGATAATAATGATAAACTAAGTATAAATATTGTTGTTAAAAATGGTAATGTTTATATAGAAAGTAAAAATAAAGTAGAAGTAATAGATACTAATTCAAGTATAGAGTTAGTGGATGATCATTATAAAAAAATATCTAAGAATATATATCAAGAATATAAGTTTGATTTTGATAATATAGTTAATAAAAATATTAAGAAAAAGTATACTTCTATATTTAATCCAGTGAGTCTTATAAAGAATGGATTTTCAAAAGTACTTAATTATTCTGTTATTAAGAAATTATTATTAATTGGATTCTTTTTATCAGGTATATTTATAACATATTCAGTATCATCTTTATATGGAATTTATAATATAGATGATAGTAGATTTGTTACGATGAATAAGAATTATTTAGTGATTAGTTCTAATAAAATAGATTTAAATAAGTTTTTAGAGTATGAGAATGATACAAATATTAATTATATATTACCAGGTAATAGTAGTGTTTCATTTTATATGAGATATGATGACTATTATCAAACAATGAATTATGGTGAAAATATAAGTGGATCTCTTTCTAGTTTAGATATGATTAGTGATTCAGATATTATTGATGGGAGAATGCCTAATAATAATAAAGAGATTGTTATAGATAAGTTAGTATTTAATAATTATTATAATGGTGAATTTGCTAAGATGTTAGGAATAGATAAACCGACAAAATTATTTAATAGAAATCTATCAGTAGGTAACTTAAAGAATTATAAAATAGTTGGTATTGTTGATGAAGGTAGTCCATCTATATATACTAAAAATAGTGAATTTATAAATATTTTATATAACAGTAAAAATAATATTACTGATACTTATATGATAGATGAAATATATACTAAGGATGAAGAAAATAATAATTTAATATATGATTATGAAACTTATAAAAATAATGTTGATATTGTAAAAGGAAAAATACCTAAAAGTGATTATGAAGTGATAGTTAATGATTCATATAAAGATATTTATGAATTAAATAAAGAAATAGATATTAAAATAAATAATAAGAAACTTAAAGTAGTAGGTTATTATCATAGTGATGATGATATTAATTATATGCTTGTAAATAATAATACTATTAAATATAGTTTAGTTCTTAGTTCTAGTGATATGTTTATGAGTGTTAAAGATAAAAATAAAGCTTTAAATGATTATAGAAGTAAGGGATTAAACATAAAAGATTCTTATAGTTATAGTAAGGATAAATATGTAAATGCTAGGATGTCGTCTATGGCTTCAGTACTTATATTTAGTACTGTTGTGTTATTTATTTCATTAATAGAAATATATTTAATGATGAGATCTTCTTTCTTATCAAGAATTAAAGAAGTTGGTATTTATAGAGCTATAGGTATGAAGAGAAGTGATATTTATAAAATGTTTACTGGTGAGATAGTTGCGATAAGTACTATTGGTAGTATGACTGGTGTATTCTTTTCATCATATATAATATATCAATTATCAACAGTTAGTTATTATGCGAATAAATTTTTAATGAATGGTAGAACTTTATTAACAGTAATAATACTTGTATATTTATTTAACTTAATAGTTGGATTATTACCAGTTATGTTAACACTTAGAAAGACTCCGGCAGAGATTATGAGTAGAAGTGATATTTAGTCTAGACAAAATATATTTTTTGTGTTAAAATCAGTTGTAATTGATGAAGAAGGAAAGAGATAGATACCTAATTTATAGAGAGTTAGTGTTTGGTGTAAACTAATAAGAAGGTACTTGAAAATGGTTCTGGAGTCAAAACGTTATTCGCGTTAAGAATATAGAGAAGCATGATAAGTCATGAATTAAGGTGGTACCGCGGCATTAGTCGTCCTTAGTTTATGGCTTTTTTATTTTAGGAGGGAAAAATGGAAAAGGAAAAATTTTATATAACAACACCAATATATTATCCAAGTGCTGATTTTCATATTGGACACTGTTATACAACTATTGTTGCTGATGCTATAGCTCGTTATAAAAGACTTAAAGGTTTTGATGTTTATTTTCAAACTGGAACAGATGAGCATGGACAAAAAATTGAAAAGAAAGCAGAAGATGCAGGAGTTACACCAATTGAGTATGTAAATCCAATCGTAGAGAATGCTAAAGATTTATGGAATAAACTTGGTATTTCATATGATCATTTTATTAGAACTACTGACGAAGAACATGTTAAGGCTGTACAAGCTATATTTAAAGAAATGTATGATAAAGGGGATATTTATAAGGGAGAATATAAAGGTCTTTATTGTACACCTTGTGAATCATTCTGGACTGAGAGTCAACTAGATGAAAATGGTATGTGCCCTGATTGTCATAGAGAAGTTCATGAAGTAAGTGAAGAAGCATATTTCTTTAAGTTATCTAAATATCAGAGTGATTTAGTTAAGTATTATGAAGAAAATCCTGATTTTATATTACCACTTACTAGAAAGAATGAAATGCTTAATAATTTCATTAAGCCAGGTCTTGCTGATTTATGTGTATCAAGAACATCATTTACTTGGGGTATTCCTGTAACATTTGATGAAAAACACGTAGTATATGTTTGGGTAGATGCTCTTTCTAACTATATTACTTCACTTGGGTATCCAGACAGAAATAGTGAAATGTTTAAAAAGTATTGGCCAGCTGATTTACATTTAGTAGGTAAAGAAATAGTAAGATTTCATACTATTATATGGCCATGTATGTGTATGAGTTTAGGTATTGATTTACCAAAGCAAGTATTTGGTCATGGATGGTTAATTATAGATGGTGGTAAAATATCTAAGTCACTTGGAAACTATAAAGATCCTAGAGAATATATTAATACATATGGGGTAGATGCTGTTAGATATTTTGCATTAAGAGAAGTACCATTTGGTAATGATGGAAACTTTAGTGAAGAAGCACTTATTACTAGAACTAATGCAGACTTAGTAAATACTTTAGGTAATTTAGTAAATAGAACTATAGCGATGAGTAAGAAATATTTTGAATCTAAAGTTGAAAATCCAGGTATAAGTGAAGAAGTTGATGATGCACTTATTAGTTATGCTAAAAAGTTACCTAGTCTAGTAGATGAAAAAATGAATTCATTAAAAGTTAATGAAGCTTTAGAAGATATATTTGAATTATTAAAGAAGAGTAATAAATATATAGATGATACTACTCCTTGGGTACTTGCTAAAGATGAAGCAAATGCTGATAGACTTAGAACAGTACTTTATAACTTACTAGAATGTATTAGAATATCTACTATATTATTAAGAGCATATATACCAGGAACAAGTGATAGAATATTTAAAATGTTAAATACTAAAAATATAGAATTTGACACTTTAGATTTTGGTAATTTGGAAACTGATATAACACTAAATGAAGCAGAAATATTATTTAATAGATTAGAAACTAAATAGATTGTTTACATGCAATCTATTTTTTATGTGTAAAAAATTTGTTAATTTACATATATACATCTATATGTTAAAATTTATATGATGAAGTATGAAAAACAGTAAGACTACAATTATGAATATGGATACTACATTTTTAAAGATAATAGCTATTATATCTATGGTTATTGATCATGCAGGAAGTGTATTTTTTCCTAGTAGTTTGTTAATGCGTTCTATTGGTAGAATAGCTTTTCCTTTATTTACATATTCAATAATGATAGGTTACTTTAATACTAAAAATATAAATAAATATATAATAAGACTTTTAGTAGTAGGAATAATTAGTCAACCTATTTATATGCTACTTTTTAATATAAATACACCAAATATAATGTTTACTTTAGTTTTTGAAGTATTACTTTATTATGCTTTAGATAATAAGAAATGGTGGTATTTACCATTCTTAGTGATAATACCTTTTACTTTAAAGTTTGATTATGCTTTAATATATTTATTTTTAGTACCAATGTTTTATTACTTTAGAAATAATAAATTTTTATTATTCTTATCATATACAGCATTTTATTTCAATTATGCATTAGATACTGAAATATATTTTAATAATATTCCATCTTGTTTAACAGCATGTTCTATTTTTGCTTTACCATTTATTCTTATTAATACAAATACTAAATTTAAAATTAATAAATATTTCTTTTATATATTTTATCCTTTACATTTATTGATACTTTTTGTTATTAAATATATTATTATGTAATAAACACTACTTGACAATACATAGTAGTAGTGATATTATGTGTGTGAGGTGGATGATGGATACACAATTTAAGAAGGGTGTCTTAGAATTGTTGGTACTTATATTTGCATCTAAAAAGGATAGATATGGTTATGAACTTGTTGAAGAGATTAGTAAAGTAGTTAATGTTAATGAAGGGACTATATATCCGATATTAAAGAGACTAACAAATGAGAATTATTTTGAAACGTATTTGAAGGAATCAACTGGAGGACCGAGTCGTAAATATTATAAACTTACAGTTCTAGGAGAAAAAAGAAAGAATGATTTACTTGAAGAGTGGAAGAAGTTTGAAAGTAGTGTTAATGCTTTTATAAAGGAGAGTGAAAATGGTGACTAAGAGTGAATTTATAAATAAATTAAAAGATAAACTTAGTATATTAAATAAAAATGAAGTAGATGACATAATTAATGAATATAGTGAACACATTGATGAGAAAGTTAAGTCTGGTGTTAGTGAGAGTGAAGCTATAAGTGAATTTGGTAGTATTGATGAGTTAGTATCTGGGATACTTGATGCTTATAAAATAAATAAAGACTATAATAAAGGAGAAAGTCATTTAGTAAGGGATATTATTGATACTACTAAGGATGTGTTTAATAAGACTATTAAAATATTCTCTAATGGTACATTTAAAGATATAATGCAGTTACTTATATATATATTAATAGCTTTAATAATATGTGCGATTGTTAAGTTACCATTCTATTTTATACAAGATGGTTTTGAAAATATAATTTCATCTATACCATATAAGTTCTATAATTTTATAAGTACTATTGTGGAAATAGTTATTAATCTTTTATATATAGTTGTTGCTTATATAGTATTTATTAAGTTAATGAATGAGAAAATTCTTAATAGTTATAATTTAACAAGTGAAGAAAAAGTTATTAAGAATAAAAAGTCTAAAGAAGTTAAAGAAACTAAAAAGGAAGTATTAATTAAAGAAAAGAAGAGTTTACATAAAGAAGATAATTCTTTTATATCATTTGTTAGTAAAATGATTCTTATATTTATCAAATGTATAGCATTTTTTATACTTGTTATTATGGCTTGTGGTTTAGTAACATCATCAGTATTATTTGCGATGGCAATTGAGTTTTCAATTAAATATTATTTATTCTTAGGAATTATAATAGCTTCGCTTGGACTTCTTGTTGGATTTATATGGGTAAGTGAATTATTATATAGATTTATATTTAATTATAAAGTTAATACTACTAGACTTCTTATTACTTTTATAGCATCAATAGTTTTATTTGGGTTTGGTATGGGTGCGTTTATGGTAGAAGTAACTGATTTAGAGTTTAGTGATGCTGAAATAAATTATGTTCTTAGAAAAGAATATCAATTAGATGTAACAAATGTTAAAAAGATAAATTGTGATAGCTGTGGAAGTGTTGATAAGAAATATAATAATAATCTTGAAGATAATGTTATAAATGTTAAGGTATATGGAAGTAGTTATTCTAATCCATATTATACTAATAATGAATATAATGATTCTAGTGTAGTATCATTTCATTATACAAATTCAACTAATAAGTTTATAAATACTATTCTTACTGATATAAAGGAAGGTAGATTTTATAATTATGATACATTAGTCAATTTAAAAATAGAAATAGAAGGAAATAAGAAAACACTTAATAAACTTGATATAACTGAGTGTACTTGGTGTGATTAGGAAATAAAAAGTATTTCCTTTTTATTTGGTTTATTTTATAATGTTTAGTATGAAGAACGTGAAGAAATATATATTAATATTAAGTTTGTTTTTAATTATTATGATAGGAATTTTAATATTCTTTGTATTTAAGTATGAAGAATTACATTTACTTAGTAAATCTAGAGATTTACTTTCATATTTATATACTTTAGACGCTGGTGAATATAATTTTAAGTCTGGTTCAATATATAATGAAAATAAAATTTTTAATAATACTTATTATTTTGATGGTAATGGAAAAATAAAGATAGACAAATATAATAATGTTAGTTTTCTTATTGAGTCAAATGAATATTGTGTTAGTAAAACAGCTTTGGGAAGTATAAAGATAGAAAAAAGTAAATGTGGAGAGTTTGTTAATATAGATGCTAAGGTTGTTAAGAATAATAATATTATATCTTTTAATGTTAATAAGAATGATTTAGATTATATGATATCTAAGAGAGATGACTTTAAAGGAGAGTGGATACATAAGAATTATAAAGATAATATAATACTTAAGTCTTATGATACTAGTAAATATTATATTTGGTTTAGAGATGTGGCTGGTAATGTAAGTGATGCATATAGCTATCAAGTTGAGTGTTTTTTAAGCAATAAAGGTGAGTATGAAAAAGATAAATATTATTGTGATGGCTCTATTGTTAGTCTAAATGATATAAATTATATTGTAGTTAATGATAATGAGAATGAAATAACTCTTATGAAACAAAATCCTTTAGAAGAAAAGTTATATCATTGTACTGATAAAGTTAGTGACTATTGTTATTATACAAATAGTGAGATAAATAAATATAAATGGAGTAATTCTTATATAAACTATTATTTGAATAATGTGTTTATTAAAACTTTGGATAAAGAAATAATAAATAATTTAAAGGAAACAGCTATTTGTGATGATTTTATAAAGTATGGTTGTAATGGTGAAGGGTGTGGAGGCTATACTAAAGAAGAAATAAGTAATAATAATTGGACATGTAATAATTATAGTAAAAGTAAAGTTAGAATTATAACTTATAATGAGTATGTTAATATTTATAATAAAGTAAATAATTATAGTGTTTTAAATGGTAATTATTGGTTAATGGATTTGGGTGATGATGATAAAGGTTCTTCTGTTCAATATAGTTATGATGTTTATATACTTGAAGAATTTACAAATAAACTTGATGTTAAACCTGTTATATCTATTTTAAAATATTGAAGTATTTAGTTGTTTATGTTAAAATTATTTTGATAATAGGAGATAAATTATGGAAGATAATGTTATATTAAATGATGATTTTAATAATAATGGTCAAATTGAAGATGAAGAAGAAAAAGAAAAAAAGAAGAAAAGATTTTTGATTTTACTGCTTTTGTTGTTATTTTTTGTAATATTGATATTAGGAGGAGCTGGCTTATATATTAAGCATAAAGGCAATGGTAACATGAATATTGATATTGATGGTGACGGTATTGCTGAAATTAATATTGATAATGGTACTGGTAAATGTCAAGTTAACTGTAGTACTGATAATAAGAAACCTAATACTAATATAGATTATAAAAAGAATCATAAGCCAACATTTAATGTTGATACAGACGGTGATGGTAAACCTGATAAAAACTTGATCAATCAAGATACAGATGGGGACGGTAAGTGTGATTTAAACTGTGATACTGATGATGATGGTTGGCCAGATAAGAATTTAGATCTTGATGATGATGGCAAATGTGATTTAAATTGTGATACAGATGGGGACGGTAAGTGTAATACTAATTGCGATACTAATGATGATGGTAAATGCGATTTGAATTGTGATAATAATAAAGACGGATATTGTGATTTAAATTGTGATACTGATGACGATGGAAAATGTAATCATAGTTGTGACACTGATAATGATGGAATTTGTAATATAAATTGTGATACTAATGGAGATGGAAAATGCGATTTAAATTGTGATACTAATGGAGATGGAAAATGTGATATTAATTGCGACAACAATAAAGATGGATATTGTGATTTGAACTGTGACACTGATAATGATGGAAAATGTAATCATAGTTGTGATACAGATAATGATGGCAAGTGTGACATAAATTGTGATACTAATGGAGACGGAAAATGTGAACTTAATTGTGACACAAATGGTGATGGTAAGTGCGATGTTAACTGTGATAACAATAAAGATGGATATTGTGATTTGAACTGTGACACTGATAATGATGGAAAATGTAATCATAGTTGTGATACTAATGGAGATGGCAAGTGTGACATAAATTGTGATACTAATGGTGACGGTAAGTGCGATGTTAACTGTGATAACAATAAAGATGGATATTGTGATTTGAACTGTGATACTGATGATGATGGAAAATGTAATCATAGTTGTGATACAGATGGTGACGGAAAGTGTGACTTGAATTGTGATACTAATGGAGACGGTAAATGTGAACTTAACTGTGACACAAACAGTGACGGCAAGTGTGACGTTAACTGTGATACTGATAAAGATGGTAAGTGTGATTTAAATTGCGATACTAATGGAGATGGAAAATGTGATTTAAATTGTGATACTAATAATGATGGAAAATGTGATTTGAATTGTGATACCAATAAAGATGGAAAATGTGATTTGAACTGTGATACAAATGGTGATGGTAAATGCGATGAGAATTGCGATACTGATGGAGATGGTAAGTGTGATGATAAATGTACATCAATTGATATTGATGATAAAGAAGAGTACATATTAACTTTTACAGATTCTGCTACATTTAATAGAAAAAATATTTTGCCTGGATGGACTGGAACAAAAACATTTAAAATTAAAAATAATACATCTACTAAGCAAACAATAAGTATGCAGTGGATTAATGTAACAAATACATTTACGAGTGTTAATAACCTATATTATAATGTTAAACGTGGAAGTACTATTATTCTAAAAACAACTAGAGCTCCATATAAAGATACAGTAATTTCTTCATCAATATCTATACCTGCTAATACAACATATACATTTACATTTAATTTTGAATTTAGAAATACTAGTGTTAACCAAGATATTGATAAAGGTAAAACATTTGATGGAAAAATAAAAGTAACTATTAAATAGTTACTTTTTTCTTATGTAAAATATAGTTATTATTAATGTTATTATACTAATAATAGAACCGATTATGAAACCATATGGTATGTATTTAAATTCAATAGTATGTTCTCCTTCATCCAAGTTTGTGCAGATAAATGCGTTTGCACATATTCCATAATTTACTTTTTTATTATCAATATATAATTTCCAACCTTTGTCATATGGTATTGTTGTAAATAATGTTGTTTTATCATTTGTAACGTTTATAGTTCCCTTTATATAATCATCTTTTTCATATTTAGTAATAGTAAGTTCATTCTTTTTGATTTCATTAATAAATTCTTTATATTTATCTAAATATGTTATATAAACATTAGTATATTTTTTTTCATATGAATCATTATTACTTTTAAATATTATTTTATATTTATCTCCTTTTTTTACTAGTATTGGTAATTTATTTCTTCCAAGATTTATATTTTTCTTATCATTTATATATAGTTCTGTATCTAAATAAAAATCTCTATTTTCATTAAATGTTAAGAAGCTATCTTTTGATATTGTTCCTTCTATAATTAATGAATTGTCTTTTTTATTTAATACTTCTATATATTCTTTGTTATTTTTTGTGATTAATTTTGTATTGTTATATGTTATATTATTTAGAATTTCATATGTTTGTAAATTTTTGTTTGTCATTTTGTTTACTAATTCGTTTGTGTTTTCATATTTATCTATTGAAGGGGTATAATTTAGTATATTGTTATTTACCATGTATGCTAATGCTAATGCATCATTGTTTTTATATATGCTTAGTACTTGTATATCATTATTGTATTTTTCATAGTAATCTTCGTTTGGTATTCCATTTATATACTTTATACCTATTATTGATGATATATATGGGTTGTAACCATTAAAAATTAATTTAGTTCTGTTAATTGTTTCATAATTAAATTGATCACCAAAGAAATGTATTAATTTAGAGTTTTTAATTGAGTTAAATATATCTATACCATTATAGTTGTAAAACGATCCTTGTGTATATATTGTAGTTCTTTGTATATGTGTTCTATAAAAATTATTGTTTTTTGATTCGTTCGTTTTTATTTTTTTGATAATTTCAGTATTTTCATTTATGTCTTTTTGTAGTGCATTATATGAATGAGGACATTCTAAATTATCAAATGTAATGATTGTGTTAAATGTTATTTCTAGAAGAAGCATACACACTATAAATATATTTGCTTTTTTATTTTCTAATAAGAATGTATATTCAAATAGAAGTAATATTCCTAAAATAAATGAACATATTTTTATTTTATCATTTAATATATTAAGTTTTATAATTGGGCATATTGCAAGTAATATAAAAATAACTATTGATAATATTTTTTCTTTATTATTTTGTTTTACTTTCTCAATATTTATATATGTTTTACAGGCTATTAAAATTAAAAAGAATGAGAAAGTAAATATATATCTATTTGGATACCATATTGGTCTTTGAAACATATGCCATATGTAATCTATCATATTAAAACTAATACTCAATAAGAAAAATAATATAAATATCAATGTTGTTATTTTTTCTTTTTTGTTAACATTTTTTAAAAAGAAATATTTTATAACTAGTACTGATACAAGTAAGGATGTATAAATATTAACACTTCCATATTTTATATCTTCTAGTTGCATCATTCCTGGCATTGATTTATAAAATATATTTAGAAAGTTTATATTGAAACCAAAATAATTTGTTTGTTCAACTATGGTAAAATGTTCTAGTTTTCCATTAATTAATTGAATTATTGTAGGTAATAGTGTTATTGTACACATTATTCCTGAAAGTACGCTACTTATAATAAAATCTTTTATTATTCTCTTATCTTTTTTATTTAGATTGTAGTAGCAGTAAATAAAGTATAATAGAGAAAATATACATTCCATATATCCGATATAAAAGTTAGATAATATAGATATTGTTAACATTAATATATATAGTTTATTATTTCTTTCATATATTAGTTTTTCTAATCCCATAATTAATATTGGAAAAAATACTATATTATCAAAGTACATATAATTATAATAATATGCTACATTATATCCCATTAGTGCATAGCAGATACTGAACATAATATAAAAAATATTTTTTTGATTCTTAAATTTATATTTTAAATATTTACACATTGTGAATGATGAAAGGCTTATTCTTAACAATATTATAAAAAAATAATAATCTATAATATTATTTTGATTTGCAAATAAGCATAAGATGTTTGTTGGATTGAATGTATAATATATTGCTGTCACATAGAAGTTATATCCAAGTCCCCCTCCAAATGAGTAGAACAAACTGTTTTTACCTAGTAGAGCATTTTTAAAATTAATTGTAAAACTTGGATATTGATATAGTCCATCGTACTTAGAAAAAATTAAATCATTAAATGGGTGATTATTTTTTAGTAAACAAGATAACAATACTATTAGTACAGGTATTATTAACGATAAAATTTCTGGTAAATATTTTTTTATTTTGTTCATATTCTCACCTTTAAAAATTATATCATATTTATGAAACTTTTTAAAAAACTATTGAAACATTCAAACAAAAATGCTAATATTATTATAGCAAAGGGAGGATGAGTTATGGATAATAATAAAGGACAAACAATATTTTTATCTGTTATAGGTATTGCAACATTATTAGTAGCTATTATTGGAGCAACATTTGCATGGTTTAGTATTTCTATTCAAGGAAATGATCAAGCTTCAAGTATCATAGTAACTACTGCTACTGTAGGTAATGTAGTTTTTACTGATGGTAATGAAATTAGTATGACTAATATTAGACCTGAAACTAGTCCACAAAGTACAAAAACATTTACTATTGTGAATACTACATCAGGCGCTAGTGAAAAGATTAATTATGTTATCTATTTAGATGTAACTGCTAATACTTTAAGTGATGCTGCAGATGGATATTTTGTTCATTCATTAACAGGTACTGCTAATAATAATGGTACTGTTGCTGATGCTATAACTGAACAAGTTGTTCCTGGAGTTGGTAAGAATAAATTAGGTAATGGTACATTAAATGGTACTGAAACTCATACTTATACTTATTCAATTCAATTCAAAGAATCTAATGGCGATCAAAATGCTGCTCAAGGCAAAACATTCGCTGGTAAATTAGTTGTAGAAAATGCAACTGGAAAGTAATAGTTAATTAGTGTAAATTAAGTAGTAGAAATACTACTTTTTTTATTTGTAAATAGTTATTATAATTTGAATAACTTATTGTATAATTTTACTAATTTTGTTATTATATATATAGTACGGGTGACTAGAAATGAAAAGAGAAATAGAAAAAACAAGAAAATTTAATATTGTTATTTACTTATTAACTTTTATAGCATTATTCACTATGTTAATTGGAACTACATATGCATATTATGTTAAGAAAATTAAAAATGGTGATGAAACTAGAGTAATTATTAAAAGTTCAAATATGTTACTTAGATTTTATGATGGAAATCAAATAAATGCTGTTGATGTTATGCCAGGATGGGAATCAACTTATAATTTTTCAATAGAAAATTATAGTCCTGATACAGAAGGAAAATATAAAATAAAATTAGAGATAATTAATCCATTAACTAATACTGTTGAAAATAATTTTGTTTATGAATTAACTGGGACGTCAACGAAAAAAAATAATGATAAATTAGTGACTAAAAGTGAAACAGCTATTCCTGTTAGTACAACTGATATAGGAATTGGTACAATAAGTATTGGATCTTTACATGAATATAAATTAAAATTAAAATTAAAAGAAAATAATCAAGATCAAAATTATTTAACTGGTAAAACATTTGTTGCTAAAATATCTGCAGAGTATGTATATGAATAATGGAGTTTTGTTATGGAAGAAGATAAAACAATAAAAAGAAAGAAAATATTTAAGATGATATATAAAATAATAAGTTATTTTATAATATGTTTATTAATGATTATTGCTTCTTTTTTGATTTTTTATGTTATTAGTGGTAAAATAGCTCAAAAGCAAGGAAAAAAACCGTTATTTGGTTTATTTACTATTATTAGTCCAAGTATGACTGGTTCATTGAATGTTTATGATGTTGCTTTTACTATGAGAGTTGATACTGATAAGTTAAAAAAAGGAGATGTTATAACTTTTTATTCTACTAATTCATTTTTTGGTGGTACTCCAATTACTCATAGAATAGTGGAAGTGATTGATGTTCCTGAAACTGGTAGAATGTTTAGGGTACAAGGCGATGCTAATCCTAAGCCAGATGAAGAAAAAGTTTTACCTAGTAATGTTGTTGGTAAAGTATTATTTAAAATACCTCAACTTGGTAGAGTACAATTTTTCTTAGCTTCTAAAGGTGGATGGATAATAGCTATAATGATTCCTGCTTTAGTAATTATTTCTTATGATATTTATAAAATATTTAGATTAGTACTTTTAAAGAGTAAACTTCTAAGTATTGAAAATGAACATGGAAATATTTAGGAGGTTTTATGGTGATTTTAGATATTTGTGAAAATTCATCTGTTCTTAATTTGTTTTATATTATAAAAATTATTATTACTTTAATTAGTATAGTTGTACCTTTAATATTGATGATTTCACTTATGATAAATATAGTTAAGGAAATAGCTGGTGACAAAGATTCTTTGTTAAATGATATATTAAAGAGTTCTAGTAGAAAGATTATTGCTACTATTGCTTTATTTTTAGTACCTACTTTGGTTAATGTTTTAACAGGACTTACTCCTGGTAATAAGGGTTATATAAGTTGTTATAGAAGTGCAACTCCTGAATATATTGCTCAAAGGGAAAGTGAAGAAAAAGCTTTACTTGAAATGAATAATGCAAAATATAAAGAGTATAATGCTAAGTTAGCAGCTGAAGCTGAAAGTAGAGAGCAACAAAGACTTCAAAGCTCTGGAGGATACTCAGGTGGTGGAGGAAGTTTTGATTCTGGGGATGATGGAACTATAGGCTCTGGTTCTGCTGGTACTGAGTCCGTTGGTAGTTATAAGAATTGGAAACAAGCAGATCCTAGATGGGCTAATAATAGATTAGGTGCTTCAACTACAATAGGTGATTCAGGTTGTACATCTACTTCTGTAGCTATGGCTTTAGCTAAGAGTGGAGTTAAAACAAATTTAAGTACAGATTTATCTCCAGCATCATTTGTTGATTGGATGAATAAAAATGGTGGATATTCAGAAAATGATTTATATTGGGGTATTGTTACAAATTTGGCACCTAGTTTTAAATATGTAGGAAAGACAGATTTATATGGAACTAATGCACAAAAAACTACTCAAATAAAAGCCGCACTTGATAGGGGAGAATATGTTATTTGTGCTGTTAATGGTACTGGTCACTGGGTTTTTGTTGATTACATAGAAGATGGTCATGTATATATACTTGATCCAGGAAGTGCAGATAAAAAAGAATTATTTGATTATTCAGGAGTTACATTATATGATAGTTACAAGGTTGGTTAATTTAAAAAAATTAGTTTTATTATTAATAGTTGTACTTTTATGTTCTGGTTGTGGAGGAGAGTTATATTATAATTTTGGCGAAAATAAAATAGAATCTAAAATTAAAATTGAATATAATACTAATGAATTTAATGACTACATAAATAATACAGAAGCTAATAATAATTTGAATTTAAATGACAGTGAAGTTAAAAGTAATTCTGAAATGTTATTTAGCTCATATAAAATAGCTGCATTTAAAGATATGGATACTTATACTTATCAAGGAAATTTAGAAAAGAAAATTGATAAATTTACTTATACTTATACATATGATTATAATTATAATGATTTTAAAAATAATAATATTTTCAATAGTTGTTTTTCAGCACCTATAATCAAGGAAGATTCTAATGCATATTATTATACATTATATGGAGATTATACTTGTAGATACGCTGAAGGTATGAAGTTGATAATTGAGGCACCTAATAAACTTTTGAATAGTAATTCAAGTGATGTTCAAGGTAGTAAAGCTACATGGGTAATTAAGCAAGAAGCAAATGATATTTATTTTTCTATAAGTAAAGATAAATCGTCAGGTAATTTTTTGAATAAAATATATATAGTAGCTGGAGTATTTTTAGGAATTATGATAGTTATTACATTATTCTTAGTTAATAAACTTAAAAATTTATAGTGCACATTTGTGTACTTTTTCTTTTATTTTATATTGACAGGGATAACCCCTATACCCTATAATGTGTATGGTGAATGAAATGAATAAATGTAGTAATTGTGTTAGAACTAAACATAGAACAGAAGAAGAAAAGAGAAGCTTAAAAAGAAGATTGAAAATTTTATCTGGACAAATAAGCGGAATAGAGCAAATGATTGATGATGATAGATATTGTGATGATGTGTTACTTCAAATAGCTTCTGCGACTAATGCTCTTAAAAGTTTAGGAACAGAGATACTTAAAAATCATATGGAAACTTGTATGATTGATGAGATAAATAAAGGTAATAATGAAGTAGTTGAAGACATAATTGGTTTGATAGGTAAATTAAAGTGAAAAAGATTTATATAAAGATAGAAGAAATTCACTGCATTAATTGCGAGAATACTATTAAATATGCGTTAACGTCTGATAAAGATATTAAAAGAGTTTGTTATTATTTTAGTTTCGATAATAGTCATAAGTTTTCTTCTTTATAAAGTGATTGGTTATAATGTATTTAATATGATACCTACGATTGATAGTAGTATTACATATGGTATGTTATTTGTAACTGGACTATTAACAAGTATACATTGTATAAGTATGTGTGGTTCAATAAATTTAGTAGCATCTATTAATAATGAAAATAAAAGAAACTTAAAAAGACCGATACTTTATAATTTAGGAAGAATTATTTCATATACAACTATAGGTGCTTTAGTAGGACTTCTTGGTAAAGTAATAAGTATCAATAATGTAGTAAGTGGTATTGTATTTTCATCTATGAAGGGTAAAACTAAAATATTAATTAATAAAATAGCTAGTGTATTAATATTAGTACTTTCATTAATTATGTTAAATAGAGGACTTTTATCATTAAATATAGATTTATTTAAAAATAATAATTATGGTGATTATGTTAAAACTACTATTAAAGATGGCTATCAAGTAATTGAATTTGATTTAGATTATGATAAGTATAAAGTTAAGAAGAAGTTAGAAGTGGGTGTTAATATTATTGAATTTATTCCTGATAAAGAGGAAACGATTAGTTATACTTGTTGGATGGATATGATAAAGAATAATATTAAAGTAATAGATGATATAAGTTATTTTGAAGGTGATAAAAATGAATAAGGTTGATCTTAGTATTGGAGGAATGAGTTGTAGTGCTTGTTCTTCAGGACTTGAAAAGTATTTGAATAAACAAAAGGGTATAGTAGATGCTTCAGTTAATTTAGTACTTGCGATGACTACTATTAAGTATGAAAATATAAGTATTGAAGATATTGAAAGATATATAAAAGAAGCTGGATTTGAAAGTTTAGGGCCTTATGATTTATTTAAAGAAAAAAGAAGTAAGAATGTTAAAAAGAATTTAATAATATTTAGTGCGTTAGTTATAATTTTGTTATATGTGTCTATGGCTCACATGATAGGACTTCCTTGTGTTGACTTTTTAAATATGGAAAAGTATCCTTTTAATTATGCGGTATGTCTGTTAGTACTTACAATACCATTTATGATATATGGAGCTGATATATTTAAGAGTGGTTATAAGAATTTAATACATAAAACACCTAATATGGATACTTTAGTTTCTATTGGTGTAATATCAAGTTTTATATATAGTTTAGTTAGTACTATTATGATTATAATTGGTAAAGAAATGTATGTTCATAGTTTATATTTTGAGAGTACTGGAGTAGTTATATATTTTATTAAACTTGGTAGATACATAGATTCTAAAAGTAAAGAGAAGACTAAAGAAGCAATTAAATCTTTAGTACAAATAACTCCAATGAAAGCATTATTAAAAACAAATGATGGTGAAAAGGAAGTAACTATTGATGAAGTTAAAGTAGGAGACATATTGGTATGTAAACCTGGTATGAAGTTTGCTGTTGATGGAATTATAGTAGATGGTAGTACGCATACTGATGAATCATTTATTACAGGAGAGAGTAAACCAAATAAAAAGAATATAAATGATAAAGTAGTAGCAGGTAGCTTAAATATTGATGGTTCAGTTTTGTATGAAGCAAAATTTATTGGAAAGAATTCAACTATTTCTGAGATAGTTAGATTAGTGGTAGATGCCAGTAATACGAAAGCTCCAATTGCTAGATTTGCTGATAGAGTAAGTGGTTACTTTGTACCTAGTATTATCTTAATAGCTATTGTTACTTTTATTAGTTATTTATTTTTAGGAAAGGGTATTAATGATAGTTTAGTTCATTTTGTTAATGTTCTTGTTGTAAGTTGTCCATGTGCTTTAGGTCTTGCGACTCCACTTGCAATAGTTGTTAGTGAAGGAGTATGTGCTAAAAACGGAATACTTGTTAAAAATAGTGAAACTTTAGAAAATTCATATAAAGTAGATGCTATATGTTTTGATAAAACTGGTACTCTTACATATGGAAACCTAAAAGTAAATAAAATTAATAATTATAATGATTATAAAGATAGTGAACTTAAAGTAATTATTTCATCTTTAGAAAGTAAATCTAGTCATCCGATAGCTAATGCATTTAAAGATGAAAAACTGAAACTTAAAGAAGTAAAGAATTATAAAAATATAGATGGAGTAGGTTTAGAAGGAAAGATTGAAAATAACAAATATTATATTGGTAACTCTAGATTGTTTGAAATACTAAATATTAAAAATGAATATTTAAGTGATGAAGAAGAATTAACTCTTGAAGGAAATAGTATTCTTTATGTTATAGAAAATAAAAAAGTTATAGCTTTAGTAGGAGTAAAAGATATAATAAGGACGGATGCTAAAGATATAATTAGTGAATTAAGTAAAGACAAAGAAGTTATAATGCTTACAGGAGATAATAAAGTAACAGCTGGTGTTATAGCAAAAGAACTTAATATAAGTAATGTTATTTCTAATGTACTTCCAAGTGAAAAGATAAAAGAAATAAAGAATTTAATGAAAGATAAAACTGTTATGATGATAGGAGATGGAATAAATGATGCTCCTAGTCTTGCTACTAGTAATATAGGTGTTTCTATTGGAAGTGGTACTGATATAGCTAATGACTCATCTGATGTAATACTTATGAATGATAATTTAGTTAATATAATTAATTTGATAAATATAAGTAAAAAGACAATAAAGATTATAAAAGAAAATTTATTTTGGGCATTCTTTTATAATATATGTATGATACCTATAGCTATTGGACTTTTTAGTAGTTTTGAAATAAATATGAATCCTATGATAGCTGGTTTATCTATGACACTAAGTAGTGTTACAGTAATTTTAAATACATTAAGATTAAAGAAAATAAAGGTAAGGAAGTGTTAATATGTTTGGACATAAAAATAAAGTTATTATTAAAGTGGATGGTATGCACTGTGAACATTGTGCTAAAAAAGTAAGCGATGCGATAGTAAAAGTAGACGAAAAATATAAAGTAAAAGTTGATTTAAAGTGTGGTGAAGTAACTATTACTAGTAAGAATACTATTGACATTGATAATGTAAAAGAAAATGTAAATCAAACTGGATTTACATTTGTTGGTGTAAAGGATTAATATGAAGAAAATACTTAGTGTTTTAGTAATATTTTCTATATTTATTCTTTATGGTTGTGATAAAGAGCAAGTGGTAGAAGAAAAGAATAATATAATAAGTGTAAATCCAGTAGATGGTAAAATAGAAATTGATACTACTAACATTACTAGTGATGTTACATTTGTTAATTATGATAGTAATGGTGTTATTATTCAGTTTATAGTAGTACGTGGAACAGATGGAGTTGTTAGAATTGCATTCAATACTTGTCAAGCATGTAGTCCTTCTCCAAGAGCGTATTTTGTTCAAGAAGGTGAATACTTAAAATGTGAAAACTGCGCTAGTTTATTTCATATAGATAAAATAGGTGTAGAAAAAGATGGATGTAATCCTATAGTAGTAGAAGAAAAAGAACAAACTGATAATAAAATAATTATTAAGACTGAATATGTAGATACTTTTAGAGATAAGTTTGTTAATTGGAAAGGCATAATAGAGTAGTTAGCAATTGTAATGATTGTTAACTTTTTAATTTCATGTTAATATATTTGTAGATTATATTTTTAGGAGTAGTTTTGTGAAAGAAATTGAAATATTAGTTGAAGTATATGATGATATTAAAAAAATTAAAGAAATATTTAAGAAGTTTCAGTATGTTGGCCTTAAGAAAACAGTTGATGAATATTATTATGACCCACTAAGAGACACATTAAAACCTGATAAGACTGGAGGACTTAATCATTGTTTAAGACTTAGAACTAAGAATGATGAATACTCTATAACTTATAAAGATGATGTATTTGATAACGGTAAATGGTTATATTCAGATGAATATGAAACTAAAGTAGAATCTATTACAATGGTTAAAAATATATTTGATAGACTTGGACTTGTTAAATTTATGGAGATAGATAACGATAAAGAAACTTATATTTTTAAGGACTATGAAATAGTAATTGAAAATGTTAAAGATTTAGGCTTGTTTATGGAAGTGGAGTACTGTACTAATGAAGACGTTGATGTTAAAGAAATTAAAAATAAAATACAAGACTTTATAAATAGTTTAGGTATTAATGTTTCAGAAGAATTAAATATGGGAAAACCTGAAATGTATATGAAGAAACATAATATTGTGATTGAATAAAATATCTAGTTCTTATTTGATAGCTATTTGATATTTATGTTTAATATAAAAAAATACCTACGAAATGTAGGTTTTTCTATACATAATTATTTATGTTTTGAAACTCACAAGTATCTATAAACTTAATATCATATTCATTACATTGTTTTTCTATTTCTTTACTTATATTTATAAGTTCACTAATTATATTTTCAAGTTCTTCATCAGTTTTATTAGCAGGCCAACCATCATGAATATATTTTCTTATTTCTGAAACTTTTCTTGTAACTGTAGTGTTAGGATAACCTAGAAAATAAATATCCCATTTAGTTCTATCAATATATTTAATAATATCTTTTGGATATAAATGTGCTGAATCTAATATATATGAATCACTATCACTTGAATCCATTATACTAATAACTCTTGACAAAAATAAAGCTAATTTCTTACTTGATTCTTTATCTATAATAACATTACTTGTTATACCAACTTCTTTAAAATTATGTTTAAAACTAGATGTAAAATAATCTATTGGTATATGATTATATTTATACTTTTCACATAGTTTACTTGCTAAAAAAGATTTACCACTTTTAGCTACTCCACATATTAATACATTTTTCATAATAACCTCACTAACTATATTATAAAATATAAATTAAAACTTATAAAGACGAACTTTATAAGTTATTTGTTTTTACTTATCACTTCAATAACCTTATACATAACTATTGAAATAATAGTTAATAAGAATATACCAGTCATTACTAAATCTAAATTAAATACTTGTGATCCATATAATATTAAATAACCAATACCTGCCTTAGATGTTAAGAACTCTCCCATAATAACACCTATTAGACACATAGATATATTTATTTTTAATGTATTAATAATAGTACTTTTATTAGATGGTATTACTACATTAAATAATATATCTTTTTTAGTAGCATTAAAAGTCTTTAATAACTTTATCTTTAACTTATCAGTGTTTACAAAACCATTATATATAGTTTGAATACTAACAATAACAGATATTAATATAGCCATAGTAATAATACCATTTTGATTAGCTCCAATCCATATAATAATTATAGGACCTAATGCCACCTTAGGAAGACTATTTAATATAGTTAAATAAGGATCAATTACTTTAGATAGAAAATCACTTTCATATAAAATTATAGATATAATAATAGAGAGAAGAGTAGTTATCATAAAAGAAATAATAGTTTCTTTTATAGTTATCCATATATGAATAAATAGATTATTTTCAATATAAAGTTTAGAGATAGTACTTAATATTTTAGTGGGGGAACTAGTAATAAAAGAATTTATATAATTATGACTAGCTAGAAATTGCCAAATGATTATAAAAAATATAAATATACTAATTTGTGTAATAGATATTAAAAGTTTATTTAGTTTTAAATTTCTTAGATATTTTTTATGTTCATTACTCATTATTATCTATTTCCTTCCAGATAAGTTTGTAGTAATCTTTGAATTCTTTAGCATCTCTGTTATTAATTGGTGTACTTTTATTAGATAAATCTATATTATGAATGTTTTTAATAGTAGCTGGTCTTTTAGAAAAGACAATTATTTTATTACACATAGATATTGCTTCTGCGATATCATGAGTTACTATTAAAACAGTTTTATTTTCTTCTTTTATTATTTTAAATACATCATCTCCAACTTTTAATCTAGTTTGATAGTCTAACGCACTATATGGTTCATCAAGAAGTAATATATCTGGATGCATAGCTAGTGTTCTAATAAGAGCTAGTCTTTGTTTCATACCACCTGATAAGGAACTTGGATACTTATCGATAAAATCATATAGATCATACTTCTTTAATAGAGATAATACATATTCTTTATTTTCTTTAGTGAGATTATGTTTTATCTTTAAGCCAAGTAATGCATTATCAAGAATTGTAAGCCATGGAAATAATGCATCTTCTTGAAGCATATATGAAACTTTTATACCATTTTTAATATTTATATTTCCATTATAGTTTTTATCAAGATTAGATATTATGTTTAATATTGAACTTTTACCACATCCGGATGGACCTATTAGTCCGATGAAGTCTCCTTCATTAATAGAGAAACTTACATTATTTAAAGCATCTATTTCTCCTTCAGTAGTATGATAAGTTTTAGATATATTTTTAACTTCTAAAATATTAGTTGTATTCATTAGTTATTAAATCATCAATATTTACTTTCTTATCTATTGTTTTACCATATATCATAATATCTAATAATCTATTATAGTCTTTCTTATTTATGTATGTTGATTTATACCAAGAGTCAGCACTCTTATATCTTTCAACTATTGTTGTTAAGTCTTCAATAGAAGTATCACTAAATTGATTTTTAATAGCATTAGCTATAGTCTTTGAATCGTTTTTATGAACAAATTCTAATCCTTTATTTAAAGCTTCGTTGAATTTCTTTATAACATCTTTATTCTTTTTGATATAACTTTCTTTAGCATAGAAAGCAGTGTAGGGAACAGTACCAGATATGTTACCAAGAGATGATAATACACAACCTGAACCTTCTTTTTCTACTTTTAGAGCATTTGGTTCAAATAGATTTACAAAGTCTCCTTGACCACTAATGTATGCACCAGTTAGAGATGCAAAGTCTATAGATGTATCAATATTAACATCTTTTTCACCAATATTAGATTCTTTTAGGGCATACTTAAACATAAGTAATGGCATACCACCACTTCTTCCTGCTAATACTTTTTTACCTTTTAAGTCTAGAATACTAAAGTTATCTTTATATTTACAATCACCTACTATAAATTGACCATCTCTTTTAGTAAGAGAAGCAAATGTAATTAGTTTTTCATTACTATTATTGTAAACATAAACAGTTGCTTCAGGACCAGAGAATCCTATATTAGCGTCTCCTGATATTACAGAAGAAGCTACCTTATCAGCACCTGGAGTTAATACTACTTCAATATCAAGACCAACACTTTCAAAATATTTATTTTCAAGAGCTACATACCAAGGACTATAGAATACAGAATGTGTAACTTCTGAAACTACAATTTTATTACTTTCTTCTTTCTTAAAAGAAAAAGCAATTATAAATATTAAAAATATAGTTACTACTACAAGAATTATCTTTTTCATATAACCTCACTTTCATAGTAATATATTCTAAATAATATTTTTTGTTAAATTAAAAAGACTTTATAAAGTCATTTCTAATGTCTCATCTAAAGTCTTTATTAGAGGTTCTTCAATGTTTTCTACTTCTTGCATTCTATTTCTAAGTTCATCACTTACTACTATAAATTCATCACTAATTAAATTTAATAAATTATTTAATTTCTTAAATATTCCCTTAACTGGATCTAAATAATAATATGTATTACTATTATCAATAGAAAATATAATATCGAATTGTTTTCTTCTAGTAGAGTAGATTACATATCTTTGTATTCTATTTCTATATAAAGAATATTTAGGATTTAGTTTTATTCCTTCACTAGCTTTAGCTTCTCTTAATTCTGGAAACATATTTTCAATAAACATATCAATAAAGTCTAATTTCTCAGATAGTCCTGTGAATCTTGCTGTAAGAGGAGATGATTTTTCATTAAAGTTAAAAAACTTTGGAAATAGATATTCAAATTTCTTTTCTAAATATTCTTGAGAACAATATCCATGTCTTTCTATCTTATATTTATCATCAACAAAGTTAATACCTAGTTGACTAATTAAATTTCTATATTTTTTAGCATCTTTATTTTGAAGAGAATTTCTAAGAGCATTGATTTTACCATTTACATCTTTGTCTTCGTTTGGATTATGTCCATAGAATGTAGCTCTTTCTCTTATGAATTCTATCCATTTATCTATTTCATTCATATCAAAATCTTTTGTATTAAGATAGTCTTCTATAAACATATTATTAACTTTATATTTTGTTATATCTTTGAAAAATTTAGTATCATAGCCTAGTTCCATTAAATAACAATTTTTTCTTAAATATGCTCTTAGATTTTCTATGAATATATTATCATAACCATCATATCTTTTTTGTTTACTTCCTTCAGTAACAGTGTATGGTTTAATATATCCGATTTTTTCATCTATTTGTGTTAATTCGTCATCATTTAAAACAGTATGTTTGATTTCAGGACCTTTATATTGTATTTCTTCTTCACCTTTTTTATTAACTCTAGTATATGTTATATTATTAGCAAAGTGTTCAGTTTTCATATTAAATTGTATATTAAATAAATCAGGTACAATAGTTAAAAAATAAGTTCTATTATTCTCACCAGTGACTGCTAAAAACCAATGGTGTACTTCTAAAGTTTCTAGGGTTTCTTCGTCAGTAAAAGGATTATATTGAGTTGTTTCTATTAGGTTGCTTTTAATACCTAGTTTTTTATATATTCTTTGTAATACAATTGCTGCTGATTTACATATAACAGATAAATTACGTATTTGTTTACTTTCATAAGTACTTTTGATTTTTTTATAATCATAATTTTTATTATCAAGTTTTCTACCTAGTGAATAGAAGAAACCTACGTTTTTAGAAATATATTTTCCTATATATAAGTAAACATATCTTATGATTTCATCTTTATTCCAAGATGGGTTAATAGAGTTTATTAATTCATCTTCAATGATTTTAAGTTTTTGTTCTTCATTTACTTTTACATAACCAGGTATCATATGTATCTCCTTATCTTAGATAAGTATATCACATATTAAGTATTATTTATATTAAAGTTGAACATTTTCTTTTAAAATATTATAATTATTTTAGATGATAGAAGAGGTTATTTATGAAGAATAGTAGGACTATTAGAATACTTTTAGGTGTTATGTTAATGACATTTATAATACTAAGTGTAATTGGTTATTCTTATGCTTATTTTAGTTTAGAGATAGAGGGAAATCCAAAAGATGTAGTTATGTCTACAGGAGATTTAAGACTTGAATATAAAGATGAAACTGAACTTGTGTTAGAGGGTGCAATGCCTGGAGATGAAGTTTCAAAGGTTATAACTGTTAAGAATATAGGCACTAAAAGTGCAAAGTATTCTTTGTATTGGGGAGATTTAATAAATACTATTGATAACTATGAACTTCATATAACTCTAGATTGTAAAAGTTACACAAACTATGGAGAAGACACACAGACTGAAAGTGGTACTTGTGATAGGATTTATAGGGCTGTTCCGATTAGTAGTACTGTGACTACTGGTAATATTAAAAAGGGTATTTCTATTGAGCCAGGTATAACTCAAGAATATGTTGTTACTGTTAAATTTGATAAAAAAACTTATCCTCAAGATAATAATATAAATAAAACTTTTACTGGCAAGATAGGTATAGAAGAGTATACTGCACCTAAAGTTGTTAATTGTACATTTGATGGGGAAATGGTGCAAGGAGCAGAGTATGTAAATGGGCAATATACATATAGATATAATCAAACTTGGATTGGTTCTAAGTGGGATAATAGGAATTTTGATGGTTGGGGCGTTACTTTAACTGATAAGGAAAGTACTGAACCTGTTACTAGTAAAGTTTGTACTACCATAAATGGAAAATATACAATATCAGCATCAAATATGTTTGGTGGTAGCAAAGCAACTAGTATTGATTTAAATAGTTTTAATACAGAACATATTATAGATATGGGAAATATGTTTAAAAATACAGAAGCAACAATTATTATTGGCCTTGATAATTTTATTACAAGTAATGTTACTTATATGCATTATATGTTTTTGGGAGCAAAAGTACAATCTTTAGATCTAACCAGTTTTGATACTAGTAAAATAACTAGTATGGCATATATGTTCAAAGAAGCTAAAGTTCAAGTTTTAGATTTGAGTAGTTTTGATACAAGTAAAGTTGGGAATATGCAAGCAATGTTTAGTAATGTAAACGTTGTGTCAGTTGATGTAAGCAGTTTTGATACATCAAATGTTACTGATATGAGCATGCTATTCGATTATGCTACTATTAATTATTTAGATATTAGTAACTTTAATACATCAAAAGTAACTTCGATGCAATCGATGCTATCAAGTGCTAAAATTCCTAATTTAGATATAAGTAATTTTGATACAAGTAATCTTATTAATGCAAGTTTCATGTTTGCTTATTTTAGAGAAAGTAATATAAAAGGAATGGAAAACCTTGATACTAGTAGAGTGACAAATATGACAAATATGTTTGTTGGTAGTAATTTAGTTGAATTAAATTTAGATAATTTTAATACAGCTAATGTTGTTAATATGACGAGTATGTTTAAGGATATGAAATATATAAAATCATTAGATTTGAAAAATTTTGATACATCAAATGTTACAAGTATGTATCGTATGTTTGAAGGCTGTGTTGCTAATTCAATTGTGGGACTTGAAAATTTTGATACAAGTAAAGTAACTAATATGTCTAATATGTTTTATTGCTGTCGTGCTACAAATATTGATGTTAGTAATTTTGATACAAGTAATGTTACGAGCATGAAGGGCATGTTTAATACATCTTCTGCTACTTTATTAGATTTAAGAAATTTTGATACAAGTAGCGTAACTGATATGAGTTACATGTTTGTATCTTTTACTGGAAATGTAATAGGTTTTGAAAAATTTAACACAAGTAAGGTAACTGATATGTCGTTTATGTTTAACAGTTTTAAAATAAATATTCTTGATTTAAGTAATTTTGATACAAGTAATGTAACAACTATGAATAATATGTTTGATAGTGGGGAATATAATAAAATAATTTTAGATAAATTTAATACAAGTAGTGTAATAGATATGAGTAGTATGTTTAAAAATGTAAAAACTCAGGAAATTGACTTAAGTAGTTTTGATACAAGTAAAGTAACAAATATGAATAATATGTTTGCTTATAGTACAGTGCTTAAAACTGTATATGTTAGCGATAAGTTTGTCACTGATTCATTAACTAAATATACAGATATGTTCAAATCTTCAACTAAACTTGTTGGTGGTGCTGGTACCGTATATGATGCTGATCATATAGATAAAGAATATGCTAGAGTAGATGGTGGTACTTCATTACCTGGATACTTTACTCTTAAAAACTAATTTGACAAAAAATAGATAATTAATGTAAAATGATGATAGAGGTGTTTATATGGTAGATGATTATTCTAATATAGATGTATATGTACCAGTTAAAGTAATAAATGGAAAAGCTAAAAGAGATGTTTCTATGTTACTATTTTCTAAAGATACTGGATATGGAGATGCTTCATATTATGTTTATAGTGCCATATCACGTAAATTCTTTAGAGAAGATAATATTATGAGATTCTTGATAGCTAATAAAATAACTAAACTTGCTAAAGTTGGTCCAACAAGAAAAAATGGTGTAATTACTGCTCTTGGTAAAGCAATGGTGGATCCTGAAAGTGATAAAATATATAGAAAGATGATATCTCATAATCATAATTTCACATTATAAAATATTTGAAGGATAAAATCCTTCTTTTTAATTGTGAAGATATTGTGTTTTTTAAAAAACTAGTATATAATTAACTTGTATAATGTATAGAGTAGGAGGATATAATGAGGTGCATAGCAGATGTTTTTTTAAAACAAAAAGCTAAATGCATTCTAAAAAACGTAGATATACTTATTCGTGATGAGATAGTTCCATATCCAAAAAACATGGAAGACTTTGAAATAGTAATAGATAAATTCTATCAAGACTTCTTTTTTGGAAATAGAAACATTGATAAGGCTCTAGAAGAATATACAGATATATTTTTAAAATATGATGTAGATAGTATTGTACCAAAAAGAATGCTTTTACTTATTTTTGAAAATGTAGTAGACTACTTAGACTTAATAGATAATGAAGAGTTATTTGATTGGTATTATCTAGTAGCTAAATTAATACTTCTAAATATAGCATTAGAAGAATATTCTAATTCGTTGACTGAAGAAAAAATAAGTTATGATGAAATAATTAAGATATTTGAAGTTAAGAATAAGTCAATATTTGATAATGAGATAAAAGAACTATTTGATAAAAATTATATTAAGATAATTAAGAATATCACTAAAGAAGTTAAATCTAATAAAAAATGTATTAGAGAATTAAATAAATCTCCTTTAAAAGTATATTATGATATAGTTGGTTCATTAGATGGAATAGACTATAGAATATCAAGAATACACTTTGATAAGGAAGAATTTAGTGGTTTAGATGAAAGACATGTATATGATGCTTTTATTAAATATGATTTTGCAATAGATTTTAAGTATATTGAAGCTGAAAACGTAAGTTTTGAAGTCGTTAAAGAAGTATTTTCTGGTAAACATAATACATTGTATTTTATAAGGCTTCCGAATGGATTTTTTAGACTTAGAACTAATGTGACTAAACTACTTAATATTATTGAGCCTAAAACTCTTAAGCATTTTGTGTTTTTAGTTCCATATAGTGAGATTATTTCTAGAGATATTAAAGTTAAAGAGCTTAGAGATGCTGGTGTTAAGATTGGTGTCTATCATTTAAATACTCTAGAACAAAAATCTATTAAGCTTAAAGGTTTAGTTGAATATGTATTCTTAAAGCCTAGTGAAGTTACTAATTATGAGAGTATTATTAACTTTTCAAAAACTATTAATTCAATAATAGTAGAAGAAAATGATAATATGACTTATAAGATTTATAAGTAGGTGAAATTATGGGTAATACTGTTAAAGTAACTGCTGAGAAGGTTTATAGAAGAAAATTATTTACTAGAATTGTTAAGATGGGATTGTTAATATTATTACTATTCTTTTCAGTATTATATTTAATACTTTATGTAGTTAATAGTAGTGGATATTTTACAATTAAATTAGATAAGAATCTTAAGTCTGAAAGACATATACTTTTATCTTCTGATTCAGAGTTCTCAGCTGAAACAGTTGAAATTAAAGTTAAAGGATTAGAGTATATGGATAATATCACTGAAGGATGGATACCTTTTGATGAACTCACATCAAAAGAAGGTGATAATAGTGATGATAACTATATCGCATATACATTCTTTGTAAAGAATGATGGTAATGAAAATGTAGATTATAAATCTAAAATAGTTATTGAATCTGTTATAAAGAATGTTGATGAAGCTGTTAGAGTTGCTCTTTATACTAATGGCGAACGTAAGGTTTATGCTAAGAAAGCTAAAGATGGTAATGCAGAACCTAATACAATATCGTTTTTATCAAATCATTTAATAATGCAACAAGATAGAGATAACATTAAGCCTGGTGAAATAGACAGGTATACTGTAATTGTTTGGCTTGAAGGAAAAGACCCTGAATGTATCGATGATATAATTGGTGGGGAAATGAAGATGGCGATGGTAATTACTGAGAAAACTGATTAAAAAGAAAGGATTAAATTATGGAAAATGAAAATATGAATAACAACATTAATAATGTAAGTCAACCTGTTGTTAATGCGGTGCCAGAACAACCAGTTGTAAATAATAATGTTGTTAAAGAAAACAATGAAGAATCTAATAATAATAGAAAAAAGATTCTTACTGCATTTCTTATGTTAATAGTTACTGCTATTTCATTAACTACTGCATCTTATGCATGGTTCACTGAAAATACAACTGTTACTGTTGATAGCATTGATGTTAATGTTAGTGCTGCTAATGGTATTCAGGTATCTGTAGATGCTGTTAACTGGAAAGCAAATATTTCAACTACTGATATTACTACTAATGCTTATACTGGTAATACTAATCAATTACCAAATCAAATTGTTCCAGTTTCTACTTATGGTGATGTAGATGCTGCTACTGGATTTATGAAAATGTATAAAGGAGCTATTGAAGCTGATGCTACTACTGCTCATGGTTATAGAATTGTTGCTGAGCAATCAGTTGAAAAGGCTGGTACTACAGGTGACTTTATAGCATTTGATTTATTCTTATTAACTACACAAGCTACTACAGTATATTTAACAACTTCTTCTGATGTTGTTGCTACTGCTGCTAATACAGGACTTAAGAATGCTGCTAGAGTTGCATTCCTATATGAAGGTAATGCTGCTACTGGTGCTAGTGCTACTGCTATAGCGTTAAAAGGTGCTGCTAGTCATAGTGCTACTGGAAATACTAATATATTCTGGGAACCAAACTCTAACGCACATACAGATGCTGGTGTAGCTCAAGCAAACAACTATGGTGAAACTACATATGATAAAACAACTATAGTTCCAAATTATTATGGAATTAAAGCTCCAATTGCTGCTAATCCTGCAGTAGATTATCAATCAAAAGTTGATACTTATTTTGGACAAGTAACTCCTGATATTCAAACTCCAGAAGGAAATACTGCTAATGGAGAATATAAAACATTATTTAACTTAGCTGCAGGTATTAACAAGATTAGAATATATGGATGGGTTGAAGGACAAGATTACGACTGTGAAAACAATGCTTCTGGTTCTAATATTACTTATAATATCCAAATATCTAAGAATGCATCAGCATAGTAAAAGTGGAGGCGTAATATGAAAGGAAAAAAGATTTTAAAAGTTATTTTAGATGTAATAATTTGGGTTGTTATTATTTTAGCAGCTAGTGTAACTTTAATTACACTTACATCTCGTGAAAAGGGTGTTTCTAAGATTTTTGGATATGTTCCATTAAATATACAAACAGGGTCAATGGAACCAACAATTTTAAAAGGTGATTTAATTATCACTAAAGCTTATGATGGTAAGAGTGAACTTAAAGAAAAAGATGTAATTTCATTCTTTGCTATGGAAGAAAATACAAAAATTATTAAAACACACCGTATTAAATCAGTACTTACTGTTAATGGTATGACATCTTATGTTACTCAAGGTGATAATAATACTGGAGAAGATCCACAACAAGTAGCTCCTGGAGATATTATCTCTGTATGGAATGGAACTAGAATACCAGTTTTAGGAACTATATTAACATTTTTAAAAACTAAAGTAGGATTCTTCGTATGTATCATTTTACCTTTAGCTACATTCTTTATATATCAATTATATAAATTCATAATGTTATTACTTGATTATAAAAAAGTTAAATGATTTGTTAATATAAAATAAATAAATTACTATTCTTCGGAATAGTTTTTTATTGTGTAAAAATTTGTGAAGTGTTATACTTTTTATAGTAGGAGAGTGACTATGAAGTATAACGAAAAGAAGATGTTATATGGCATTGGAATGGTATTTTTGTTTTTAGCTACTGTTAGTTTTACATATGCTTATTTTACGGCAACTATAGTTAATAAAGATGTAAAAGATCAAGTAGTACAAACAGGTACATTAGAACTTACATATACTGATGGACCAGAAATAATAATGAATAATATTAAACCTGGCACAAGTATAAATAAGACAGTTTATGTTGCTAATACAGGTACATTAGATACTTCATATAATCTTGTTTGGCAACAATTAATAAATGAAATTACTAATGATGAGATGGTAATTGAAGGAACTTGTACTAGAATGAATGGAATTACTGAAGAAGTAGATGGAACATGTGATGGTGTTGAGAGTGCTCCTATTAAGAAACTTAGAATAAAAGAAAATATTTCTATTGAGCCTAATATAATTCATAAATATGACTTAACTATAACTTTTAAAGAAATAAATGGTGATCAAAATTATAACCAAAATAAAAAAATTAGTGGAGTTATAGGAATAAATGAATATAAGAGTGATGGTTCTATATATTGTACTTATAATGGAGAAATGGTACAGGGTGCTGAGTATGTTAGTGGTGACTATACATATAGATATATGCAGCAAGGTAAATTTGTTAGAGATGGAAAGTCTCTTGATTGGGAAGATATTGATATAGATGGTTGGGGAATACAACTTACTGATAAAACATCAACTGAACCTACAGTTGCTGAAACTTGTACATATATAAATGGTAAACCAATTGTATCTGCTGCTGAAATGTATGCTATGAGTAAAGCAGTTTCTATTGATATGAGTAAAATGAATACTTCAAATATAGTAAACTTTGCTAGTGCTTTTTCATCAGCCACAGCTGAAACTATTGATTTGACAAATGTTGATACAAGTAGCGCTAAGACTTTTATAGGTATGTTTGAAAATACAAAAGCTAAGATATTAGATGTTAGTAGTTTTAATACTAGTAATGTTACTGATATGAGTTATATGTTTAATTATACTTCTGCTACAAATATTATTGGTCTTGAAAATTTTAATACAAGTAATGTTGAAACATTGCTTAGAATGTTTGCAAGTACAAATGTATCGAGTCTTAACTTAAAAAATTTTGATACTAGTAAAGTTAAAAATATGTCTGGATTATTTGCTTATAGTAAGGTACAGTCTTTAGATTTAAGTAATTTTGATACGAGTAAGGTTATGAATATGGCTGGTATGTTTGCTAGTTCTAAAGCTACAAAAATAATTGGTTTAGATAAGTTTGATACAAGTAATGTTACTACTATGTATACAATGTTTTATGCAAGTTCTGTAACTTCATTAGATATAAGTAATTTTGATACATCAAAGGTTACGGATATGGATTCTATGTTTAGAGAATTAAATATAGAATCTATTGATTTAAGTAACTTTAACACAAGTAAAGTTGTTGATATGTCAAGAATGTTTAGAGATAGTAAAATGACTAAACTTGATGTAAGTAATTTTGACACGAGAAATGTTAAAACTATGCTTCAAATGTTTAATAGAAGTGCTGCTACAGAGATAATTGGTTTAACTAATTTTGATACTACTTCAGTTGAAAATATGGAATATATGTTTAATTCTGCTGTAGTGGAAGAGTTAGATTTAAGCAGTTTTGATATAACAAATACAAGTAATATCAAGAATATGTTTAATGGTTGTAAGTCTAAAATTGGTTATGCTAAAGATGAAGAAACAGCTGCAAAATTTAATGATAGTAGTGTAACTAAAATACCAAATACATTAGTATTTACAGTAAAACGATAAACGTATATAAAAGTTATGCTTAAATGCATAATTTTTATTTGGTATTTCCTTGTAATTTAGGTCTAAAATATGATAGAATTAAACTGAGTATAGAATTAAGAATAGAGGTGGAAGAATTGTCAACGTATATTAGATTTTTATATGATTTATTCGAACAATTCTTTTCTGGAATAATTAATATATTTATGGGTATAGTTAAAGGCATTATTAAGATGTTTAACTTTAAAGCATATTTGAAGATATTAAAAGAATATTCTGGAGAATTTTCAGTTGGTCAATGGATATTAGTAGGTTTAGCAGTATTACTTATACTTGCGTTCTTATTTGGAATTGTTTATTTAGTATTTTTAGTAATTAGAAAAATATTTAAGTTTAAGAAGACTTTAGTGGAACAAGAGAGTTTATTAGAAGAGGTTGCTAAACTTGATAGAGATGTTATAAGACTTAATCAAGAGAAGGAAGAGTTATATGCTTTAAAAGTTTCACAGATTGGTCTTAAGCCTCAAGAGAGTGCTTTGAATGTAGATTTACCTAGTGAAGTTAAGAGTGGCAGTGAAGGTGAAACTACTGAGGGTGAAGCTAGTGAAGAAGCACCTGAAGCAATACCTGAAGCAGCAAATGGAAGTCGTTTCTTCAAGTTAACTCAAATTGATGAAGAATATGAAGGAAAGACACCTGAGAATTTTGGTAATACATTTACTCTTGAAGAATTGTGTGATACATTTAGAAACTTTGCTGCTAGTCGTATGAAACTATATTATAAAGTTAAAATCATTCGTTTGTTTGTAGCAGCTCTTGGAGCAACAAGACTTGTAATCTTACAAGGTATCTCTGGTACTGGTAAAACATCTTTACCTTATGCTTGGGGAAAATTCATTAGTAGAGATGCAACTATTGCATCAGTTCAACCATCTTGGAGAGATAGAACAGAGTTATTTGGTTACTTCAACGAGTTCACTAAAAAGTTTAATGAGACAGAAGTATTAAAAGCAATGTATGAAGCAAGTTATAATGATGAAATGTATTTAACAATACTAGATGAAATGAATATAGCTCGTGTTGAATACTATTTCGCAGAAATGCTATCAATATTAGAAATGCCTTCTCGTGATGAATGGGTAATAGATTTAGTACCTAATGTATGGCCAAACGATCCAAAACATTTACCTGATGGTAAACTTAAGATACCAGATAATATGTGGTATATAGGAACAATCAATAACGATGACTCAACATTCATGGTTACTGATAAAGTATATGACCGTGCAATGCCTATAGATATTAATGATAAAGGTCAACCATTTGATGCACCTGATACAGAAGGTATTAGAATTAATAGTAGTTATTTAGAAAGTTTATTTAATAAAGCTAAACAAGAACATGCTGTTAGTCAAGAAACACTTGATAAACTAGAAGATATGGACAATTATGTTATTGAACATTTTAGACTTGCATTTGGTAATCGTATTGTAAAACATATTAAAGAATTTATTCCAGTATATGTAGCATGTGGTGGTACTGAGTTAGATGGATTTGATTATATACTTTGTAAAAAAGTGCTTAGAAAGTTTGAACAATTAAACTTATCATTCATTCGTGATGAGATAGATGGATATGTTAAATTCTTAGATAAAACATTTGGTAAAGAGAATATGAGTGAATGTAAAGAATATTTAGCAAGACTTAAGAAAGCAATGTAGAAAGGATTAGAAGATGAATAAAAACGAATTATTAAATTTATTAGATGATACAGATAATTTAGCTATTGAACAGTTTATTGGTTCTAATGAATCTAAAGTAGTAGTTAATTCATCTTTTCAAAGTGTAGAGTATGATTACTCTTGGATAGATAAAATAGAGGAGACTCTTGTATACTTGGATAATATTATTAGAAATCCTAAAAGATTCATTATGCAGGAAGAAGAAATAGTTCCAGTTGAGAAGGCTAAGAAAATTAGTCAAGAAACTATTAAGCATTTAGCTCAACATACTGATTTAATACAAGATGTTAGTGAAGACGGGACTATTACTCCTAGTAAAGTACTTAATGTAAATAAAGAAGAAAGTTTTGATATTTATGAGAATAGATTTGTAATATCATTACTAAATAATCTTAATTATTTCTTTAAGCTTAGAAAAGAAGCTACTGCGAGTGGTAGTTATGCTAAAAAGAAAAGAATAATGACTTATGATGGTAAAACTAAATTAGGTAGTGATGAAATTAAAATAACACTTAATATGGAAACAAATTCATTTGAAGATTTAAGTGGTGCTTCATCAAGTGGAGAGAGTGTTGAACAAAGACTTGCTAAGATAGAGTTAGTAGTTGCTGACTTCTTAAAAACACCTTTTGTTAGAGAACTAGCTAATGCTGCTCCTGTAAAAAGTCCAATTAGAAAGACAAATACTATTCTTAAAAATCCAAACTTTCAAAAAGCATTAGAGTTGTGGGAATTTATAGAACAATATGATGTTAAAGATAAAAAAGAAGTAAATGATTCTCATGAAAAAGTAGATGATGAGAAGACTAAGAATAGAATGGATATGGCATTCTTCTTAGATTATGTAATTCTTAATGAAAGTGACTCTAATAAGACATTTAAAGAAGATAAAATTAATAGATATGCTCTTCGTAAGTTAATAAATGACTTTATGATAAACAATAGAAAATATTCTGAAAAAGAATTTAAGAAAATACTTACTGAAGAATTTAAATTAGCTCATGAAAAAGAGTTAAAAACTGATAAAGAGATTATTAAGAAGTTTAAAGGTCTTCTTAAAGGATATAGAAAGAATAAACAAGATGCTTTTGCATATTTGAGGTAGTTATGAATAAGGAACAAAGCAAGAAAATTTATGTTACAGTTTATAAACTTATAGCTATAGTTGTATCTATATTTGTTTTTTCATATGCTTGGTTTGTTCATGAAAGTAATAGTTATTTAGAAGGAGTTAATATTGGAACAGCTAAAACAAATAATATCCTTATTTCCGAAGATGGAATTGAGGGCTGGGGAAACTCATTTAATATAGATGTTGGTGAAGGATTTAGATTTAATAATGAGGTTACTAGTGAGGGAATTAATTTTTATAAAGCTAATCTTAAAGATGAAGATGGGAATCCTTTAAGTTTTACGAATGCAATTTTAAATGAAGATTATTTAGAGTTTGATGTTTGGTTTAAGAATGATAGTTCTGTTAAGTTATTTTTAGATAAAGATTCGTCTGTGTCTCCTGAATGCGGAACTACTAAGGATGATTTAATATTATATCCTGGAAGCGACAAAAAGATTGATGATATAGTTAGAGCTAGTGCTTATGGAGACTTTAGTAGAGATTTAATAGCAGGAGCTGTAAGAGTTGCGTTTATTAGATATAATTATAATACAGAGACTGATAAGTTTGAATTAGAAAGTACTCCATCATTAGTTTGGGCACCAAATAAAGGTTATGAAATAACTGAGAGTGATGGATGGTATAGTGCTAGTATAGATTCAAAAAATAGTCAAAATTATAAATATATTAAAGTTAATAATAGTAATTCATTTAGTGAAGAAGATGTTACCAATTTACTAGATGTGATACACGCTTCTTATGATGAAAAAATGGCTAATGGAGATCCAGTACTTGTATCAATTGACACAGAAGACAATTTAGAAAAGAAAGTTGGTCTTAAAGTAAGAGTATGGGTAGAAGGAAATGATAGAGATGCTGTTAGTGCTCTTAAAGGTGGTATATTTAAAATAAATTTATCATTCGTAGGTCTTTCTAAAGTGGAAAATAATAATATACCAAATGTAAGTGTTGATGAAGTTTCTATGTCTATACATGGTATTGATGAACATATGGAGTATTCAACTGACGGTGAAACTTATACTAAATATACTAATATGGTTACTTTTGATAGTAATAGTACAGTATATGTAAGATATTTTGAAACAGCTGATACTTTAGCATCAAAGCCTGTTATTCTTAAGTTTGGGGGTGTAAACTAATGAATAAGAAAATAATTATTAAAATAATATTGCTTATTGGTTTTACTGTAGTGTTATTTATGACAAGTTATGCTTGGTTTCAAGATAGATCAAATCCTCAAATAAATCTTTCTAATATACAAGTAAGTGCTGCCGAAGGATTAGTTATAAAATTACAACCTGATTCAGCTGCTAGAAGTGTAGTAAACTTAAATAATATGTTAGATAACTTTGATGAATTTGAACTTAAGCAAGTATCAAGTGTAGATGCAGCTAATTTTTATACGATAGACTTTAATGAAGGTTTATCTATGACTGATCCTGAGTTTGTACAGTTACCTGAAGGAGACGGGACAGTATCTAGGATGATAGAGAATGGCTATGTTGACTTTAACTTCTATTTACAAACTGAAGATTATCCAAAACATGTTTATATTCATAGAGATACAAAGATTACTGGACCTGCATGGGATGCGCTTAGAATAGCTATTACGTATCCTACATCAAGTACTTCAACATCAACAATTATATTTGGTAAGACACCTGAAAATGGTATTACTGATGCATATACGACTAAAGCAATTATAAAGACTGGTAAGTTTACTTTTGGTAATATACCTAGTGAGTTTTCAACAAATCAGTTGGTTCGTGACTTTAGTTTTAAAGATGGTGGTAGAAGTAATAGTGACAATGATATTATAGATTTAAATAAAGTATTATTTACGATACCAAAGAATTCAAGAATGAAAATTAATTTAAAGATTTGGTTAGAAGGAGGGGATGTAGATTGTACGAATGCTCTTGCTTCTTCAATAGTAAATGTATTATTTAAGTTTGGTAGTGCCAACGAATTACTTGCAGCTCCAGTATTAACAGGAAATGCAAATTATACTATAACTGGTCTTGATACTACGATGGAGTGGGCTACTAATAATGATGCAAATACAGTATGGACTAAAGTAACTGATCCAAATCAGCAATTTACTGGATACCAAAGTGTATATGTAAGAATTGCTGAAGTAGTTGGTGTTTCACCTGAGAGTTATGCAACACTAGTTACATTCGGGGGTTAAAAATGAAAAAAAATATATCAATAATATTAAATGTATTAATAGTAATTCTATTATTAGTTGGTGCTTATGCATGGATGCAAACAGAACCTTCTTTAGGAGAAAATATTGAATATAATAGAGACTTTTATATAACAGATAGTGATATAGATGTTAAATTGTATGCTCTTATAAATAATCAATATGTTCTTCAAGGACAATTAAGTGATGATGCACTTCTAACACTTGAAGAAATGTATCCAGGAAAGACACAAAGATATAGGTTTGAACTTACTAATAATAATCAAGTAGCTGCGAAAGTTAAAATAGTATTTACTGAAATAACTGGTAATATAAACTTAATGAAGAATTATTTAAAGATAAGTGCTACGAATCCTGAAATGTTCTCGTTTATGTTAAATGATAGACTTGAACATAATGAAGAAGATGATAGATACTTCTTTGATTTTAGTAAAAGTGTTACAATACCAGCTAATTCAACACTTAATTATTATTGGAATTTAGAAATAGATATAGATGCACCTAATGCATTACAAGGAACAACATTAAAAGTAAATAAAATAATGTTTATTAAGCCATAGAAAGGATATATATGAAAAAAGTATTACTTAAAATATTAGATGTTATTAAAATAATATTGTTAGTATTATTAGTTTTGTTTGTAATATTTACTGCATATCAAAAAGTATTTCCTAATAATCCAAGTGTATTTGGATTTAGAACATATTCAATAATAACAAATAGTATGTATCCTAAGCTTAAAAAGGGAGATGTAATACTTGTAAAAGAACAAAAAATGGATAACTATAAAGTAGGAGATATAGTTACATTTAGAGGAATGGACGGAGACTTAAAAGGAAAAATAGTTACCCATGAAATAGTTGGAATAACTAAAGAAAATGGTAAGAGAATATTTTATACTAAAGGACTTAAAAATATATCTAATGACCCTGCTGTTTATGAAGAACAAATGCTTGGTAAATTCATATATAAATTCTTTATATTTAGTATAATAGAAAAGATAATGGAAACTAAGATAGGTTTTGCATTAATAATAATTATTCCACTAGGACTTATATATTTCTTTGAAATAAAAGATATAGTAAAGGATGTTAAAAAGATAAAAAATAAAGAATAGGAGTAAGCATGAAAGATAGCATTAATAAAATTTATTGTGCAATAGTCAATTATATGATTGATTTCTTTCATGTTGCTAAAAAGAAGTGTAAACGTAAGATAAAAAGAATTAAAAGGAAACTTAGAAAGTTCTATTATTATGAAATACTTGGTGTAATAGTTGTTTCTGTATATTTTTATAGATTTCTTGATAATATTTATAATTTAAAATTCTTAAAAGATTTTAGACGTAAGAGTAAGTTGTACTTATGGAAGTTTAAGAATTGGTGTTTTGATTATTACAAGGCGTATCAAAAGTATTTAGAAAATGCTAATTCAAAAAATGATGAAAAGATAAATGGTATAAAGAGTGAGTACTCTAAATATATGACTCCTAAAATAATGGTTAAAGTAGGAGTACTTGTAGTACTTAGTGTATTCTTAATATATGATGCGTATAGTTGGTTTTATAATGAATATGTAAGTAAGGGTACTGAGATTGGACTTGGTACTGTTGAACATATAGTTAATCAATATGATAAGAATGGTACTTTGATTGGTACTGAAGGAGATACTGTTACAGTAGTACGTGAGACTGATTTAAGTAATATGTTTAAGAATACTAGATATATTGAAATAAAGAATACTGGTTCATTAAATATAGATTATAACTTATCATTTACACTTGATGGAACTATGTCTAATGCTGGAGTTTTATATTATAGAGTAATTGATATAACTGATGAAGTATTAAGTAGTACAGTAACTGCTTCAAATGATACTAAGTTAAAAGCATATGCTGCATTAAATCCAACACCTGAGAATCTAGAAACTGATGCTTTAAATCCAGTATCTAATTTAACAACAATACCTCAAATAATTATTAAGGGTGAAATAGATAAAGATAAAGATGATGATGAAAATAACTATAGATATTTTAGAATAGATTATGGTATGTATCAAACAGTTAATTCTTCTTTATATAGTGGGGCCTCAGTAAGTGTTCATGCGAATGTTTATTGTACTCAAAGAGGAATAGATGCAAGTCTTGCTAATGAAGGACAAATATGGTTAGTTGAAAATGAAAGTCAATTTAGAGACGCAGTACTTAATGCTCTTAGTGGTGACACAATTAAGCTTGCTGATGATATAACAATAGATGGAAGTGTTGATTTCCAAAGAAGAGTACATTTAGATACAGCTGGATATAATTTACATTTTACTGGAGATTTGGTTTATGATTTTGTTGAGATGGGTAAACTTAAGATAGATACTTCTTCTGGTGGCAAGATAGATGTAGATGGAAACCTTTATATAAATACTCCTAAGAGTCAAATACATATAGTTGGACTTAATCAAGATTATGATATATTTGTTGGTAAAGATTTTACTGTTAATGGTATACAAAATGAAGAAGAAGATGGTGTACTTTTAGAAGCAGTTAGAATTGTTAAAAATAAAGTTGGTAATATACCAGTAGATATAATAATCGAATCAAATACACGTTTAACTATAGCACCTAATGTAGAAGTAGGTTATGTAATAGGAGCAGATGGTTCAACAAATATAGAAATTCTTAATAACGGAACTATTACTCAAATACAATTACAAAACATGAAATTAATAGATTCATTCTCTAAATATCAAATATATGTATATAACTTAAATACAATTCTTGGAGTATTAAATGGACCTTCAATTATGCTTCCATCAAACTCAACTCCTTATACTGGACCTAATACAGGTAATACATTAATTATAAGAGGAGTATCATCAAATAATATTACAGTAGGTGGTTCTGATCATTTTACTGGGGACGATATTAATCAAGGAGCTCCAGAAGACTCAGTAATACCAATACAAGGAGAAGTAGATTCATATTATGTATATATTCGTGATAATAATGAATCATTAGAAAAACTATTAAAAGCATATTTTGATGATATAGATCCTACTACTACAACAGAGAATATTTATAATATTAAAAAGTTAATAATATATACTATAAATACTGCATATTTTGAAAATGAAGACTTTACTTATATAGCTAGTGATGAAATGCATTCTATAGAATATTTAGGTCTTGCAAATGCTACTATAAGTGATGGAACTACTATTAATAAGATTGCTAATGATACATTAAAAGATAAGACTTCTTTAAAAACATTAATACTTTCTAAGACACTTTCTACTATAGGAAGTAATGCATTTCTTAATGTTAACTTAGGTCGTGTAAGTAATGGAAGAGATTTTACTTTCTTGTCAATTCCATCTACTGTTACAAGTATAGGAGAAAATGCATTTAAGAATGCAAGATATGTTAAGTTTGAAGGACAAATACCTCCTAGTGTAGGAAATAATGCTTTTAATGATTCAAGCAATGGAACTAAGTTCTTTGTAAGTCAAGGTGCAATTGAAACATATAGAAACACTAATAATATAAATGAAGCATATGTTTATTATCATGCTGAATTAAGTGATAACAAACAATATTTTGTTTATGATTATAATGATGGATATGGAATATCATACTTTATAAATAGCGTTTCGGTAGGAAGTAGTATAGTTATACCAAATACTATAACTAAGTCTTCTGTTACTAAGAATGTTACAGCTCTTGGATATAATTCATATAGAAACTTAAATACACCAAGTACTGGTACTAAGATTACAATACCTTCTACTGTTACATTAATAGATTCTTATGCATTCTATAGTGATAACATTTATGAAATAAATTTAGGCGAAGTTAAGACTATTAATTCATATGCATTCTATAATACTAAACTTACTACTTTAGTATCAAATAAACTAGATTATATAGGAAGTTATGCTTTCTATCAAAATCCAATTACATATATAAGTGTTCCTAATGTTACTAAGATAATGCCATATTCATTTATGAATAATACAACTCTTTATGAAATGGATCTTGGTACTGTTAAAGTAATAGGTGATAAAGCATTTTATAACTGTCCTCAATTAGGTAGAGTATGGTTTAATAATTTAACTACTAAGGTTGTTAACAATGGTAAAAGTATTGACTTAACTATTGGAGAAGATGCTGTATTTACTAACTGGGGAATGTACTTAGATGGTAGACTTAGAGTATATGTTCCATCAGGAACAGACTCAGAAGGATTTGATTACTTAGAAGGATATAAGAAATTATTTGATGGTAATGATGCGTTTGTTTATCCTAAAGGTACAATAATTGGTAGTTATAAACATGTAGCTATTCCATATGACTGGGGAGAATATAGTGTACGTGGAGTTACTAAAAAGAATGCTCAAGGTGAAAATGTAACTGCTTATGAAATAATTGAATACCATGGAGCAGACCTCACAAGTAGTTATCAAATACCTGATGTTATAGTATCTGATGAAGGGTTAAGTGCTACAATAAGTGGTAACTCATGGCAAAATGGTAGTGGTTATAGATTTGGTGGTACACTTACTATTAAAAATAATACAACTGCTACTATAAATGACTGGACAGTTAGAATAAATCTTCCAACTGGTGTTACTTGGGGTTCTACTTATACTGGAGCTAATGAGAATGTAAATGGTAACTTACTTGTTCTTACTAATAAAGATTATAATGGAACAATAAATGCAGGTGACTCTAAACAAATATCATTCTATTATGATATGTCATCTCAAAGTTTAAGTATTGGTATACTTAGTGTTTATTCTTCAACGAGTCCACTTATGAATATAATTTCAGTAGGTGAATATGCTTATAGACATACATTATCTTCATCAAATCAAACTATAGATTTACTTGCAAATAATTTAATAAATATAGATAATCATGGTCTTGAAAATATTAAAGTTAAATCACTTACTTCAGAAAGTTTAATATCTATTGGAGATTATAGTTTATATAATACTGGTCTTCAAACAGTAGATTTACCAAATCTTAATTCAATGGGTAAATTTGCTATGTCAGATATGGATACGCTTTATAGTGTTAACCTTGGTAATATTCAAGTAATGGGTGAGAATGCTATTAGTAATAATCCAAACTTAGAACAAATATTTATAGGAACAACTAATACTGATAATATGTCTGTTCATAGTACAGCTATGAATAATATAGGCGCTAATGCTAATAATAGACTTAGAATATATGTACCTAGTGATAAAGTAGATTTCTATAAAGCATTATTTAGTAATTATCAAGATTATATATTCCCAACTGGATACATAGTAGGTTCTTTTGTAAATACACCAATACCTTATGATATAGGTGAATACTCAATACATGAAGTAACTATAAAAAATAGAAATAATGAAGATGTTACTGGATGGGAAATTATAGAGTATCATGGTGCTGATATATCAAATACATTTAATATTCCACTTACTTATACAGTTAATGGAGAAACTAAAGATGTTATATCAGTAGGTGACTATGCATTTAAGCATACTACTGTTAATGGTAGTGGTGGAAGTGACATAATAAATGATAAACTTATGAAGATAGGTGAACATAGTTTCGAAGAAATAACAGCTATTAAGTCATTTACTTCTAATAGTTTACTTGATATAGGAAGTTATGCATTTAATAAAGGTGGTCTTGTATATTTAGAAACACCAAATCTTAGAAGTATAGGCTCTTATGCTTTGGCTAATATGAATACACTATATAAAATAAACTTAGGTTCTGTATATCAAATGGATACTAATTCAGTATATGCTCTTCCAAATTTAGTTCAAATATTCTTTAGTCCAGGTAGTGAAAAGAGAACATTTGATCAATATGCATTTACTGATGTAGGAACGTTAACTAATAATAGAATTAGGTTCTATGTAGGAGCCTCTAGTACATCTACTGAAGTTAAAACACCTAATAATGTTAATATAAATGTCACTGATGATTGTAGAAGAAGTCAAAGTGGTAATGGTACTAATAGAAGATATACTTATGTATGTACGGTTACTGTTAATAATAATTCAGGTCATGATATAGAGGCATGGACAACATCTGTTACTCTTGGAAATACAACTCTTCAAACAGCAACTGATGTATTATATGAAGCATCAAGTTCTAGAATAGTATTTAATAATACTTCTAGTAATGGTGTGTTATCTAATGGAGAGAGTACAACATTTACTTATACAGTTAGAACTACTAATAATAGGACTTGGTCTAGTGTATATAATCATTTATCTAGTTCAAGTGGTATATATTATACAACTACTATAACAACTTCATCTGATTATTTAACTGATGTTTATGCTTCATCATTTAGAAAAGAATATAAAGATTATTTCTATGATTATGGAACTATAATGGGTACTTATGTATCAACTAATATTCCATATAATATAGGAGAATATAGTGTTATATTAAGAGAATACACTACTAAAGATAATGAGACTATTACTGGACTTGAGGTAGTTGAATATCATGGTGCTGATTTAGATTCAACTTATTTGATACCTACAACTCTTACAGTGAATGGTCAAAGTTATGATGTTATAGGAGTAGGAGATAGAGCGTTTAGATGGGCTTCTATGAGTAGTGGTGGATCATTTGATATAGTTAATACTAATTTAAGATATATAGCTGATTATGCATTCTATAATTTACAGGGTGTAAGAGAGTTAAATGTTCCAAATGTTGACTATATTGGAGAATATGCTTTATTTAATAATAAACTTTATAAGGCAACTACTACTAAACTTGTTGAACTTGGTAATTATGCTTATGCTAATAATACTTCACTTAATTATGTAAATGCTGGTCCTGTTACTAGTATTGGCGAAGGTGCATTCTATGGATGTACTGGTATGGAACAAATGTATTTTACTTCAACTAATGCTGATACTCAGGCAAGTGGTATGAAGATCGGAGTTGGAAGTAATGCATTTTATAATGTTGGTACTATTATTGGTAAACGTTTTAGAATATATGTTCCAGATGGTAAGATAGGTACTTCAAATGTTACTTATCAAGAAGCTTATAAAAATACATTTCCATCTAATGTTAAAGATTATATTTATCCAACTGGATATATAATTGGAAGTTATAAATTTGGTACACTTCCTTATGATATAGGTGAATATAGCGTACGTGAAGTAACACTAAAGAATATGATGAATGCTGATGTTACTGGATGGGAAATTATAGAATATCATGGACCAGATGTTACTTCTTCATTTGAGATTCCTAATGAGATAACTGCTGGTGGTATTACTTATGATGTGGTATCTATTGGTACTTATGCTTACTATGGAGTAGAGGTAGTTACTGGTCAAAACTGGATAGTTAATCTTCCTAATAGTGTTGTACTAATTGATGACTATGCATTCTATCAGACAGATGTTACGAGAGTAAGTGGTAACCAAATAACTAGACTTGGTAAGTATTCATTTGCTGATTGTGAAAAGTTAACTAATGCTATATTTAATAGTGTAGTTGTGGCTGATGATTATTGTCTTTATAGTTGTGGCTCAATTTCATATATTCAATTTGGTACTGGTACTACTGATATTAATGATTATGCTTTATATAATCCATATCAAGGTGGACCAACAACAACGTTAAGTATGCAAGTAAATAGTGTTCCAAACACTGCTTCTACTGCACTTCCAGGTTATGAAAGAGGATTCTTAGGATTATGGTATAATTCACACTTTACTTATTCTGTACCTTCTAGTGTTGTTAATGACTTTAGAAATGCAACACCATGGAGTTATCATAACTATTCAAGTGCTCAATATTCTTCAGATTTCTTATATATACTTAATAATAATAATGAAATTAAGATAACATCTTATACTGGTAATGCTGCTTCTGTTACTATTCCTGATACTCTTGATGTTAATGGTAGAAGTTATAATGTTACTAGTATTGCAGCTGATGCTTTTGATGGAAATAGATATGTAACAACATTAACACTTCCTCAGTACTTAAATGATGTACCAGATGGATTCTTAGATGGTAACTCAACAATAAGTAATTTGAATGTAAATGCTAATAATGCTACTTTCTCAAGTACTAATGGTATTCTATATAATAAAGATGCTAGTATACTTGTAAGGTATCCTAATGGTAAAACTGCTGTTACATTTATGGTTCCAGCTACTGTTAAAATAATTGGGTATAGAGCATTTGCTAATCAAACTAATATAAATACTATATATATGAGTAATATACTAGAAAGCATTGGTGCTTATGCATTTGATGGATGTACAAGTTTAATTACTTATTACTTCTATACTGATGTGCCAAAACTTACTCAATTCGATACATTTACTACTTCATATCAACTACAGATGTATGTTCCAACTGATTATATTGCTAATTATAGAAGTGATACATACTTTAAATCTTATAGTACTTATTTAGTAGCAAATTAAAACAAAAGTATTAATTTACTTTTGTTTTTAAATGTATAAAAAAATAATTTACTGTAAAAATAAATTATGGTATATTATTATTAGTGAAGTACCCGACCCCCTGAGTCGGTGCTACATAATATGTGTAGCCTAACTCATTTTTGAGTTAGGTTTTATTAATATCTAAGCTGTTTAGTCAAAGATGATCAATAAAATAATAATTACTAGAAGAACTAGTATTAGTAGATCTTTTTTCATTATTATACCATCTCCGTTTAGGAACACTCAGTATGAGTATTCAACCAAATTCAAAAGGTGGCACCTAAACAGGTACTTCGTGGTGTACTTTATCATATAGAAAATATTATGTCAAAAGTGCAATTTTAAAATTTTAGTTAAAGACAAAGTATAAGAATATATTTTTAATATTTAATTTTT
>ULVD01067462.1_pt1 | contig 51486 bp, 52 predicted proteins | sample 1959101 | NCBI WGS metagenome assembly ULVD01 (sample SAMEA4835777, study PRJEB28245) | human gut metagenome | biome: gut microbiome; material: fecal sample | place: Denmark | collected 2008
GTTTCACGGGAATTTTCATTGTTTCACGGAGATTTCCGGTCGGGAGGGAGAGGGGGAGGATGGAGCATCAAAAAAGAGTACAAATTATACCGTTGAAATTTCAACGGTTTGACGGATTGTTTTTTTTGAGGAATGTCCGTCCGGACAAAAGATAAGCATATCCCGGTGCATATGGGCGGTCGATACACGAAACACCCCCCTAAAAAAACCACTTTGGATGTTTTTGCTAATCCCGGCCGCCCTACAAAAAAAGAAAGCGCAAGCCGCAGCTTGCGCTCATCCTTATACGTATGTCTAACCGAAGTATCTCTCCAGCAGACCCTTGAGTGCCTTGCCGTGTCTTGCTTCGTCGCGGGCCATTTCGTAAGTGTGCTGCGCACACTTTGGGAACTGCGGAAACTGGAGTTATTGAAATTTCAAGGAGTACAAGAGATACTTAGCCTCTTCAACTTCACACATAATGTGAAGATTTATGAACATCTTTGAAAGTAAAAGTGTAAATTTCACACTTGGAGGAACAAAGATGAACACAAGAAATGATGGCGTGTTCCAATTAGAAAATGGTTGCTGGGGATTTCGCTTTGCCATTAGTACCAATGGGAAGAGAGTAGATCGCCGACGCACAAAAGACGAATTTGGAAAGCCATTCAGAACAAAGGCGGCTGCTGCAAGAGCCAGAAAGCAGGCAATGGAAAAGGAAATGCTGATTGCCAACAGAGGAAAGGAGATTGAAAGAAAAACTTTTGAAGAGGTATACAACGAATATTGCCTAAAAGGCAGGAGTGGTAAGGCTTTTCAAACAATCCGAAAACAGGACAGCTTATGGAACAATCATATACAAAAGAATTTTGGGTCACGATATGTTGATGATGTGAGCGTGGCGGAAATCAATGATTATTTAGAGGGGCTTTATTATACAGAGGGCAGGGCTTACCGCTATGTTGAAAGTTTTCTAAAAATGTTTTACTTGATTTTCGGACAAGCCTATTCCAGAGATTACTTGGATGTTGACCGCTACCATAAGCTTTGCATGAATAAAGAGACGAAAATAAAAATGCCGAAGCAGAAAATTGATGATGAAACAGACATTGTTGTTTTCAGTAAAGAAGAAATGGATTGCCTTGCAGAGTACTTTAAGGGAACAAACATTGAAACAGCATTCATGCTTGGAAAGTATTGCGGCTTGCGTATCAATGAGTGCTTTGGGCTGAAATGGGAAGATATAGATTTGGAAGCCGGAGAAATCCATGTAAAAAGGCAAATGCAATATCAAAACGGAATTATCAGGCTGACTTCGGTAAAAACACGTAATGCAAAGAGAACGATCTATATTGCGCCGCAGCTAAAAACGTATCTGCTAGATTTGCAAGAAAAAATCCATGAGGCAGAGAATGAAATGGCGGAGCAGCGCAAGCAAAATCAAATGATGATAAAAGATTCCGACGATCAACAAATATCCTCTTTGGAATTAGTCAATACGCTTCTAAATGGAAAAATAAGAACTGTGAATTCAGTAAAATTTCATACAAGAAAAATCAAAGAACAGTATAATATCATGTTCAAGTATCATTACTTGCGGCATACATACGGAACAAGACTTGCGGAACTCAACACACCGACACATCTTTTATGCTCACAAATGGGGCATGCAAGCAGCAAAACCACAGAATTATATTATCTTGGAGTAACGGAAAGAGGTATTGATATTCTGACAGAGAACCTTTCAAAAATATAGAACAGATAAGCGGAAACTATTGATAAAAGATAGTTTCCTTTTTTATTATGTAGGCAATATCATTCCGATATTTCCGGAATAACAAGAAAGTCTACCGCTAAAAATCTGATCGGCGAAGCCGATTTTTTTATAAAATAATTTGGGAAAAGTATTTACTATCCGCTATTGATGGATAGTAAACTTGCTATAATGTAATTACAAAAGATGAAGAGAGAAAACCTCTTCAAGAAATAAATAACTAAAAGGAGACAAAGAAAATGAAAAAGAGCAATATCACAGTTAACAGAATGGAAAACACAATTGAAGTATCTAAGGCATTTTACAATAAGGCTTGCAAATACGGAACGCCGGAATATGAAATGCTTACGGAAGCGGCAGCGCAGAACCCAACATTCAAGATTGCATTCAAGGAAAACAAAAAGAAAACTTATACGGGACTTACTTTAAAGCGCATGAAAGAATACATTTTGACGCAGCCGGACAGTGAAAAGAGACTGGAAGAATTTAAAGCAATCCAGTTGATTTCAGAAGCTAAAGGAGCAAAATATCCGCTGACGAAGAAATGGTTTTTGGAAACTTTTGAGGACTATAAAGAGAATGAAGTCAAAACAAATGATGAAATTCTCCAAAAGATGAAAGAAAACAAAGAGGAAGCAGCAAACACTTTAGAAGCAGTAGCATAAAAAGGCGGTATAAAACATGAAAAACTATAAAATTGATTTTGAAAAACAAACAGTAACCATTACAAAGGATTTTGCGGAAAGAGCAGAGAACATCAATTCCGAAGAATACAACATTCTGATGAAAGTAAGAAAAGATTTTCCGAATATGAAAGTTCTGAATTATAGTCACAGATCACCCAAGAAAGCAAATAAGAATAAAGGACTTACTTATAACAGAATGGAAACTTATATAAAACTTTTTGATAACGCAGAAGAACTGCTCAAAATGTTTGAGCTTGTCAAGAGAGCAAGCCTTGTTCAAAACAATAGCTATCTGTTTGTGAAAAAATGGTTTTTAGCAACCTTTCCAGACTTCCTTGAAATGCCGAACGTAGAGAACGGAAAACTGATTGCACTGCTGCCTCTTCATGCTGCCGAAGAAAATCAAGATGGAGAACCGAATGAAAAATATGTCATGTGCGCAGTGCTTAAAAACGTTGATAAAAACGGAGCAGCATAAAACTTTGAATCAAACAGTTAACAGTAATAAATATATTCTATAAGTGTTAAATGTCCGAATTAAAAAAGGAGAAAATGTCATGTTAAAAGAAAAGAAATATTCCATGGAAGAATTGAAAGTCGTGTTTCAGTGTAACAACAGGCAGCAACTTACAAGGAAGCTTAACAGTTATGGCATTCTGTTTGATGCAGCGGGCAGGGGAGCACAATGCGTATTTGATATTAAGCAGATCCAAAATCCTTTCAAGTTATATGCCGTATTAGATTTGAATGTTTCAGCGCAGACAGATTTTAATAAGTTCCGCGATTTCTGCTACTACTTTCTAAATGATGAGAATTTTAGAAATCAACCGGCAGAAACAAAGGAAATTATGCTTACTGAAATGGGGAAAGATATTTCCCGCCAAACTATAAGGGGGTATGAAAGCAAACTTGAAGATACAGAGTTTATCCATCTTGATAGCGGCGAATACGAATATTATTTTGCAGTTAAAAATACACGCATAAAGACTGATGAAGAAACTTATAAAAAAGCGTGGGCGCAGTATTTCTCAATGAAAAGACAAGGGAAGATGACCGAAGATTGTATTTTTTATATGATTTCTAAATATGGCGGAGTGGCAAGAAAATATCAAAAGCCGGAGTTTAATGGGATTTACACGCAGCAGCTTAACTATTTGAATGAATTGGTATGTGCGGAAATGGAGAAGATAGGAAAATTTGAATCAGACATTTAACAGTATATAATATTTATATTACTATAAGTGTTAAGTGTTTGGATTAAAAGGAAAGAGAGAATAATAAAAACTATGACTGAAGATGTCAACATAAGAAGAAATACCTTTGCTCTATGGAGAATATAAACTTGATAGGGCAAAGGTATTTCTTTTTGTGGTCAATATTGGAAAATGCTGAACGAACAAAAGACTAATATGTTGAAATTCTTTCAACGCAGCGGCGAAAAATTCGCCGCTGCTAATTTAGTTTAAGGAGTAGTAGACTTTATGATAGATCATATGGATTTTTTAAGATCTTTGGGAAAAGTACCGGATGAAATATGGTACAACCACAAGAAAAGATTGCTGCAAGATAATTACTATGAATAGAAAAAAATAATATTGGAACAGTTTTTAGGGCGGCAGACAGAAGCATCGCCGCTTCATATTACAAGTGAGATTAAGATAAAATGAAAAAGAATTCAACCAAAAGAGACGAAGAAAAGAAAAAGAAAAAATCTTTTCTTGAATAGGAAATAGAGTCTTTGATATATAACAGTATGAAAGCCTGTTTAGATCGGGCAATTGATGATCTACTCAAAGACTGGAAGTAAGAAAGGGCAATCCGCAAAAGCAAGAATATGCGGCTTGCCCTATTTTTTATTTGCGCGCAAACGCTTCTGTTTCTTCGCCTTTTGGAATAAAAAAGCTGCTTCATAGGAGCGGAAGCCACACCTAGAGCGCAGCAGCCAAAAGCAAAAAGAAATGCCTGAAATCATTCCCCCTGTGCGGCTGCTTCTGGAATATATTCCATGATGTCGGCAGGTTGGCAGTCTAAAACAGCACAGATTTTATCTAAGGCTTCTATGGGAAGATGTTTGACGGTTCCAAGACAGATGGCAGAGATTGTCGGCGGTCGGATGCCGGTGCGTTCCGCAAGCTCTTTTTGTGTCATTTCTCTGATGGCAAGCATAACTTTTACTTTGAATTTAATCAATGCAATCACTTCCTTTCCTGTTTTAGATTATATAACGGAAATAGTAATAAATCAATACTAAAAACGAAAAAATATTTCGTATTTCGTAAATAAATTACGAATAAAGTATTGACAAATAACGAATTTCGTAGTATTATAGAATCAAGATAAAGAACGAACCAAAAGAAAGGACAAAGAAAAATGAGTAGCAAAGATTTAGTAAGAAAGATTGAAGCATTGCAGGAATGGGAAAAGCTGATGGAAGAAGCCAAAGCCGAGGCGGAAGCAATCCGAGATGATATTAAGGCGGAAATGCTTGTGCAGGATCTTGAGGAAATGACTTGCGGACAATATATTGTCAGATGGACTTCGGTCTTGAGCAACCGCTTTGATACCACGTCATTCAAGAAAGAATACAGTGAAATGTATAAGAAGTTTACCAAACAGGTTGCAAGCAAAAGGTTTTCTGTTTCCGCGTAAAGCGGAAGCAGAGTTCCTAAAAGTGTAGGAATACGAACCGTAAAACAGTGAAATGCCGCCGCTTCTGCAAAACTTGCTGAAAAATAGGAACGGAACGCGGCGAAAAAACGAACTTTTGAGCAATAGGGGGCTTATGATGAACAAGAAAACAGCAGCACTTACCACGGAGCAATATAAGGAAATCATTCAGACTATGAAGCAAGGCTTTTGCGGCTGCCGCCCGAATGAGCGCGTAGCAACGGCACTTGTGCTTGAGGGTAACCTTGGAATCCGAATCAGTGATATTGTAAATTTGCGGTTTTGTGATATAGTCAAGGACGGCGACAGATACAGACTGGAAATCATAGAACAAAAAACCGGAAAACAAAGAGTTTTTACCGTTCCGCTTGTCATTTATCAATACATAGAAAATTACTGCCTGAAACATAAAATTGAAGCTTCTGAACGGATTTTCCCCATTACCACAAGACAGGTGCAGAAGCAGCTTGCGGCGGTCTGCCGGGATCTTGGCTATACGGGGATCGGCAGCCACAGTTTCCGCAAATGGTATGCTACAGAAATCTATAAAGCAAACGGCTATGACATTGCCTTAGTGCAGCGGCTCTTGCAGCATTCTTCCTCTTCAACCACACAGCGTTATATCGGCATTGAGCCGCAGCGCATTGAAGAGGCGATTGCCAAACATACACAGTTATTATAGGGGGATAGGAAATGGACTTTCAAGAACTACTATATTTTATATACATGGCGGAGCAGGAAGCGAAGCCAGAAGAGGAAGAGGACGAAGAGTAAAGAAAGAGGAAGCCGTGCGGGCTTCCTCTGTTGAAATGCTATTTTTTTAGATATTTGATGATTAAGCAGATGTCAAATAGTGTGTAAATTATTGCTAGCAAAACCAATAAGACTAGTGGATTGAGAGCTATAGCTTCTTTGATATTGAAGTGAAGAAGTTTCCATACTGCGGTTTTCATATTACACAGTATGCAACTATTTCCATTACTACAAGATGTCTTGTTAACAAATACTAAGTAAAGGTAATATAGAGGAAAAATTCCATATATAATTAGTCTTGCAATTATAAATTCAGTTGAAAAATAAATTTTCTTAAAGCGCATTTTTTAGACCTACTAATGACAGCAAGCCTCCGATTGAAGCTATGAGTGCAAATACCAGTAAAAAAATTGTGCATCCATCACCATAAGAAACCATATAGAATAAGTATACTGCAAATGTAGCAAAAGAACACAATGCAGAAACTATGGAAGCGTTTTTTATATTTTTATTACATAATTGCATAATTGCAAATGCTATCCCGGCGATTGAAAATAAAATGATTACCATAAACAGCATGGTGAATCCAGAATCTGACATTGTGCTTGTGGAAATACGTATCTTTACATCAGCATTACTGCCAACATTATTGTTGCTGCTAGCAAGACACGCGATTGCATGAAGAGCTAAAACACCAAGACCTACTATACTTAAAATTGCACCTACGTGATTTTGTGTTTTATTCTTTTGATCCATCTTTAATCCTCCATTATTTGTTTAATCTCTACTGAATTGTAATGATTGTATCATCATGCCAACCAAAATGTTGACCAATATCCATCATGCTGACTTGCTGACCAGAACATAACTGCAAGTGAGATGTAACAGTTACTTTGCTTCCGCTTGACAAGTCAAGGACTTCGTCATGAAATTCTTCCAGTACTGTAATCTTCCAACCCTCTTTTAACTTGATCACATATACAGATTTTGACGTTGTTCCGAATTTTTCAAAATTTGTTGAAACATTATCTACAGTACCACTGATAGTGGCTTCCGCACCTTGATATTTGTCTTTATAAGAAGCAGAATTTTCATCATAAAGTTGTGAAAGTTCCACAGCTGATAAAGAAACGGAATTACCATCATTGTCAACAATTGAAGCCTTTGCTGAAGAGTTTCCGCCTCCGCAGGCACAAAGTGCCAGACACATTACCATAATCATAATAATTGCTAAAATTCTCTTTTTCATAATTCTTCTCCTTAAAAATTTTATTACTTACATTATAGCGTTTTACATAGCCAAAAGGTTATGCACCACGCTAAATTACAGCCTTTTATGCTTTCCGAAGTACTTCTTCTTTTTTCTTTTGACATAGCTTGCAGTTCTTTGTGAATATTCCATCCGCAGCCGCTTCTGTATCAAATTTCAAATACTCTTTTGGCGCAGGGCGCGTAAAGTGACAATAGCCCTCTATATGGAGCGTGCCGCTTTGTGGATTTAGATAATATTTCATAATTCCTCCTTTTGTAATACAAATAGATATATTTTTATATATCAAATTGTAGCATATTTTTATATAAATGGTCAACCTATACTTTAATTACAGATAGGAGGCGATATTCATGAAAGAACCTTTGCAAATTAAAAAGCGTGGAGAAGATGGTAGCAAGATCATAACTGTAAGAATAAAGGAAGAAACGCTTGCTGCACTTGATAAAATCGCGGCGGAAAGCAATTATTCAAGGAATGAACTTATCAATGTAATATTGAAATATGGCGTTGATAACATAGAAATCATATAGTGAGTGAAAAAACATACGACTTTATACCATGAGCAGTTTTGAAAAGAAGAACAAAAGGGAAGATGTCTACCGCAGGCTTGCGCTGCTGAAAGATTTTCTTTGTGAGCATACAAGCGAAGAACATTGCGTTTCCGCAGAACAGATTTTGCGCTACTGGAAGCAGAACGGCGTTGAAGTTGACAATATAAAGACGGTATATAAGGCTCTGAACATCTTAAAAGATGAAATGGGCGTGAAAATAGAATATAACTATGCAAAGAAAGGCTATCAGCTTGCGGAACAGCCGTTCAAACCGAATGAGCTGCGGCTGATGATTGACAGCATACAATCCGCAAATTTTATCACAGAAAAGGAAGCGGTGCAGCTTTCGGAGAAAGTGAAGCAGCTTGCGGATGTCCACACAAGAAAAGGGCTTGACCGAAAAGCCTTTGTTGATAACCGAATCCATAATATGAAAGACAGCGTGGTTGCCTATACGGATATTATTTATAAGGCGATTGACGCAGACGAAAAGATAGAATTTCGGTTCTTTCACTATACTTCTGGATTAGATAGACCAAAAGAATACAGAAACGGCGGTAAGCCAATTACCGTAAGCCCATTTGCGCTATATTGGAGCAATGGCTTTTACTACCTATACGCTTACACAGAAGATGATAAATTCAAATATTACCGCATAGACCGAATGGAAGCGATCGCGCCGCATATTGGTATGAGACGCAAGGGAAAAGAAAAATTCAGAGAATCACACTTATCAAGAAAGCCAAAAGCAAAGATATTTGATATGTATGGCGGAGCAGCTTATAAAGTCAGAATGCGGTGTTCTAATGCGGTTGCGGACTATCTGATTGATAAATTTGGCAAGGACATTATGCTTGTGCCTGATGGAGCGGAGCATTTTACTGTCAATGTTGATGTTGAGATAAGCCCGACATTTTATGCATGGGCGGCGACTTTTGGACATTTAATTCAGATTACCAATCCGCCGGAAGCGGTTGAGGGAATGAAAGCGTTTATCGCAGACGTTTATAAGATGTATGAAGATTAAGCAAGATGTAAAAAGTCTTGCTTTTTTCTTTGAAAGATGTTCAAAGATGAACGATAATGTAGTATAATAAATTCACACTTTTATGATTCACACTTTTTAGATGTTCAAGCGGGGGTCAGAACAAAAATTCACACTCAATTCACACTCCCCAATCCACATTTTGCGTGAAAATGAAGCGGCTTCCGCATGAAAAAGGACGCCGGAAATCCGGCGCCCTTAGCGATTCTTTATTGAACTTTCAACCGATCTGAACTAGCCGAAGTATCTGTCCAGCAGACCCTTGAGTGCCTTGCCGTGTCTTGCTTCGTCGCGGGCCATTTCGTGAACGGTGTCGTGAATGGCGTCGAGGTTGTTCATCTTTGCAACCTTTGCGAGGTCGAATTTGCCTGCAGTTGCGCCGAATTCACAGTCAACTCTCCAAGCGAGGTTGTCCTTCGTAGTAGCCTTCATGTTCGGCTCTAAATCTTCGCCTAATAATTCCGCAAACTTCGCAGCGTGTTCCGCTTCTTCGTAAGCTGCTTTTTCCCAGTAGAGGCCGATTTCCGGATAGCCTTCTCTGTGAGCGATGCGGGCCATGCAAAGGTACATGCCGACTTCGGAGCATTCGCCCTGGAAGTTAGCCATAAGCTGCTCGAAGATGTATTTCTTGTCTTCTTCCTTGATGTCAGGATTATTCTTAACTGTCTTTGCGTAAACACCGTATTCGTGCTCAGCAGCAAGAGTCATTTCGCCTTCAACTTTTTTAAACTTGTCTGCGCCAACATGGCAAACCGGACACTCTGCAGGCGGCTGGTCGCCTTCGTGAACGTATCCGCAGACTGAACAAACCCATTTCATATTCTGTTACCTCCTTGTAATTCTCGTGCATACGCACGACGATAGATTCTTTTATACCTCGATATTATCACAAACCGGGGCAGGGTGCAATTGGATAAAAGCAAAAAAATCCACAAAATCTTACAAACTGTCACGCCCGGCACAGCCGTCGTGTCCGGCAGGCGGAAGATATCACCATTTTAACAAAAAATTATCTGGCGGGGCACACAGAAAACAGATATAATAAAATGGGATGTCGCATCATGCGGCAAGACCGCGAGCCGATGCCATGTGCCAAAGCCACACAGGGCCCGCACCCCGGTTACAATGTTTCAATCGAAAGGAGGACTCCGTTTGCACAACCATAATTTGCTGCAGGATAAATTCAGGGAAGCCCTCACATCCGTGCTTCCGATAACCTTTATAGTGATGGTGCTTTGCTTCACCGTTTCACCGATTCCGAACAACATGCTTGTATCGTTCCTCACGGGAGCGGCGATGCTGATAATCGGCATGGCTTTTTTTACGCTCGGAGCAGATACTGCGATGACGCCGATTGGAAACAAGGTGGGAAGCTGTATCACAAAGTCAAAGAAGATTTGGCTCATCGTATTTGTGAGCTTTTTGCTCGGAGTAATCATAACCATTTCAGAGCCTGACCTTCAGGTTCTTGCAAACCAGGTACCCACGGTGCCAAACCTCGTGCTGATTGGCACGGTTGCGCTGGGCGTGGGGGTATTTCTGGTAATAGCGATGCTGAGAATCCTTTTTGGAATCAGCCTCAATACGCTGCTCATCGTGTTTTATGCAATCGTGTTCGGACTTGCCATGCTTGTGCCGAAGAATTTCTGGGCGGTTGCGTTTGACTCGGGCGGAGTTACCACCGGACCAATGACGGTTCCTTTTATTATGGCACTGGGCGTGGGTGTTTCGTCCATACGAAGCGACAGGCATGCAGGCGATGACAGCTTCGGTCTGGTTGCGCTTTGCTCGATCGGACCGATCCTTGCGGTACTCGTGCTTGGACTACTCTATCCGACGGAGGGAGCGTATGTGCCTGTCACGATTCCGGAGATGCAGGACTCGCAGGACATGATTCTGCTGTTCATCCGGGCACTCCCGCAGTATATAGAAGAAGTGGCGATTGCGCTTGCACCGATTATCGTATTTTTCTTCCTTTTTAATGCAATTTATATCAAACTGTCCAAAAGGCAGCTTATAAGCATAAGCATAGGGCTCGTGTTTACCTATGTCGGTCTGGTGCTTTTCCTGACCGGAGTAAATGTAGGATTCATGCCGGTCGGTAATTATATCGGCAGCCGGATAGGCCGGCTCACATATAATTGGATTCTGCTTCCGATCGCAATGCTTATCGGATATTACATCGTAAAAGCTGAGCCGGCGGTTCACGTGCTCAACAAGCAGGTTGAAGAACTGACGGCAGGAAGCATTCCGGCAAGAGCTATGGAATTATCTCTTTCCATAGGCGTTGCGGTTTCGCTTGCACTGGCGATGATTCGCGTGCTTACGGGGATTTCTGTCATGTATTTCCTTGTTCCGGGTTATGTGCTTGCGCTCGGGCTCAGTTTTGCGGCACCGAAGATCTTCACATCTATCGCCTTTGACTCGGGAGGAGTTGCCTCCGGTCCGATGACGGCGACCTTCCTGCTTCCGTTTGCAATGGGGGCCTGCGAGGCAATCGGCGGTGCGGACAGGATTGTAAGCGACGCGTTCGGGGTTGTGGCGATGGTTGCCATGACACCGCTCATAACGATTCAGCTTCTCGGCGTGGAATACAAGATTCGCAAGAAGAGAGAAGAAAAAGCCCGCTCGCTCATTCAGGATTACATCCGGGATTATACGGACGACGATATTATAGAATTATAGGAGGATTGCCATGGACGGATTAAATATGGTTATTACCGTTACTGACAGAGAGAGAACCGAAACGGCAATCAATCTGTTTCGAGAAAACAATGTTTTTACGACGGATATCGTGCTCGGGCAGGGAACGGCATCCAGGGAAATGCTGGATTACCTTTACCTCAAGCCATCGGAAAAAGCAATTGTCTTCGGAGTGGTTACAGGGGCGGGGCTTTTGCCGCTGCTCAAAGCATTTAAACGCAAAATGTTTATCGATGTTCCGGGGAACGGAATTGTTGCGGTGGTGCCGCTGAACACGATCGGCGGCAGAAGAAGTCTGGAATACATGCTGGACGGCCAGGCTGTAGACACAACTCAGAGAAGCCAGGAAGAGGCGGAAAGGATGGAAAGAATGTCCGTTAAAACAGATCACGAACTTATTTTTGTAATTGCAAACGAAGGATACAGCGATTTGATAATGGATGCCGCACGCGGAGCGGGTGCTGCGGGAGGTACGGTCATCAAGGCGAAAGGAACGGGAGCGGAGTATACCGAGAAATTCTTCGGGTTTTCAATTGCTTCCGAGAAAGAAATTCATCTGCTTGTCACACCGGCACAGGGAAGAAACAATATAATGAAAGCGATAATGGAAAAAGCAGGTCTTGAAAGCAAGGCACAGTCGATCGTTTTTTCGCTTCCTGTAAGCCACGCACTCGGATTAAGGCAGCCGGAATAAAAAGCAGGACAAAAATGTTTTTAAACGAAAACAATTATTGCCAAAAAACATTTTTTGAAAAAATATTTTGTTGCTTCAACACAATAAATTGAAAAAAGCTTGCATTTTGTGCCAAGAAGGTATATAATCGTTCTATATTTGTAACCGATTAAATTAGGAGGACATTTAGAATGAAAAAGAAAGTTGCTTTATTATTAACACTTGTTATGATTTTCTCCCTGTTTGCAGTCGGCTGCGGAAGCAATGATGACGCAGAATATGCAGGCACGGTTAAAATCGGTGTGTTTGAACCGGCATCCGGAGACAACGGTGCAGGCGGCAAGCAGGAAACACTGGGAATCCAGTACGCAAACAAAGTACAGCCTACCGTTGACATCAACGGCGAAACTTACAAGGTTGAACTTGTAACGGCTGACAATGAATCCGATACAAACAAGGGTATCTCCGCTGCTCAGACCCTCGTATCCTCCGGCGTATCCATGGTACTCGGAACTTACGGTTCTGCAGTTGCAATCGCAGCAGGCAAGGTGTTCAAAGAAGCAGGAATGCCTGCACTCGGAATCACTTGTACGAACCCTCAGGTAACAGAAGGCAATCCGGTTTACTTCCGTATCTGCTTCCTCGATCCGTTCCAGGGCACAGTACTTGCAAACTTTGCATATGAAAACGGTGCAAGAAAAGCTTACTGCTTATCCAAGCTCGGTGACGACTACTCTGTAGGTCTTGTAAACTACTTCGTTAAGGCTTTCGAGAAACTCGGCGGTAAGGTTGTGGAAGAACAGTTCCCTCAGGGAAACTCCGACTTCACATCCTATGTAGCAAACGCTAAGGCTAAGGGATGCGATGTATTCTACTCACCGGTATCCATCGAAGCTGCTGCTCTTATCATCGACCAGGCAGAAGCTCAGAAACTCGGAATGCCAATCCTTGCAGGCGACACTTGGGACTCCAACGTAGTTCTCGAAGCTGCTAAGGGCAAGGACATCGAACTCAATGTTACTACTTTCTATCAGGAAGGCGGAAACCCTGACTTCGATAACGGAATCAAAGAATGGATCAACTCCGACTCCACAGCTAAGGCTAACAACAACGGCAACGACCAGATTGCTGCTGTATCCGCAATGGGATATGATGCTTACTTCGTTGCTCTTGAAGCAATCAAGAAAGCGAACTCCGCAGAACCTGCAGACATCCTCGCAGTTCTTCCTGACCTCGTATACGAAGGCGGAGTATGCGGTACTGTTAAGTTCAACGAAACAGGCGATGCTGAAAAGACAGAAGCTGTTGTTAAGCACTGCAACACCGAAACCGGTGAATGGGAATTCGTTAAGACACAGACGATCGAACAATAACAATATAGTATGACTTGCTTTTTGAAATCAGATACATATTATATATGACTTCAGGCATACAGCGGGAGGGATGATTCCTCCCGCTTATCGTTGTATTATGGGGAAACTCTTTTTTGCATGATTTTTTGATGAATCATGAAGGAGAGGACGATTTTGAGCGAAAGCGTCCTGTCTTTTATGATTATTTTGGAGGTTAAAATATGGAATTAATTACGAAATGGCTGCCATATGTCCTGGCGGGAATTTCCGTAGGCGGTCAGTATGCCCTCATCGCAATCGGGTATACTATGGTTTACGGCATTCTCAGGCTGATTAACTTCGCACACGGGGATATGTTTATGATGGCCGGACTGGTTATGATTTATCTGGTAACGGTGCTTCCTGTGTGGGTAAGCATAATTATCGTTATCGCGTTTACGGTTGTGCTCGGCTGCACGATTGAGAGAGTCGCTTACAGGCCTCTGCGCTCGGCACCGAGAATGTCAATCATGATTTCTGCAATCGGCGTGTCCTATTTCCTGCAGAACATTGCATTGTATGTGACAGGCGGGCTGACGAAGACTTATCCGTCCATACCGTTCCTTCAGCAGACCGTAACGGTTCTCGGAGCGCATACGAAGATGGTAACGGTTATTACACCGTTCCTGACCATCGGACTTGTGGTTCTGCTTGTTCTGCTCATCAACCATACGAAAATCGGCATGGCAATGCGTGCGGTTTCGCGTGATTTTGAAACATCTGAACTTATGGGTATTGACATTAACAGGGTTATAGCCGTAACATTCGTTATCGGTTCATTCCTTGCTGCGGTAGGTTCGATTCTGTTCTTCTCCAACTACACGGGCGTTAACCCGATGTCAGGCGCAATGCCGGGACTGAAGGCTTTCGTTGCAGCGGTATTCGGGGGAATCGGTTCCGTTCCGGGCGCGGTTGTCGGTGCATTTGTCATCGGACTTTGCGAAAACCTTATCAAAGGTGCGGGCTGGACAACATTCTCGGATGCGTTTACATTCGTTCTTCTCATCATTATTCTCATGGTTAAGCCTACGGGAATCTTTGGCGAGAAAGATATCAACAAGGTATAAGGAGGGGCAGAGATGGAAAAGACATTATCAAAAAAACAAAAAACCGTCTACAGTGCTGCTGCCATTTTGGTGTTCCTTGTTCTTGTGTACTTAGGCGACACACTGATTCCGATGACATCGCAGTGGAACATGCTTATGACGGTAATCAAAAAAGGTGCGATTTTTGCACTGGTTGCGGTATCAATGAACTTACTGAACGGCTTTACGGGACTTTTCTCCCTCGGACAGGCAGGCTTCATGCTTATCGGAGCTTACGCTTATGCGATTTTCTCGATTCCTGCGGCTCAGCATGATGCGGTTTATCAATATTTCAACGGCGGACTTTTTAAATTCTCGGTTCCGGAGATTCTGATGAATGCACTCGGAGGAGAAGGAAGCTTCGGCGGTTTCCTCGGCGAATATGCGGGTATCTTTATTCTGATTATCTTTGCAGGACTTTTGACCGGCGGAATCGCTTACTTGATCGGTATTCCGGTACTCAGACTCAAGTCCGACTACCTTGCGATTGCAACGCTTGGATTTGCCGAAATCCTGAGAGCCGTATTCCAGTGGAACGCCATCGGACCGGTTACAAACGGCTCGAACATTTTGAGAGAGTTCACAACTTACGAAACGGCATTGTTCCCGATTATTTTCTCGGGTATTTGCATAGCATTAATCGTATTACTGATTAATTCCACATACGGCAGAGCTTTCAAGGCGATTCGCGATGACGAAATCGCTGCAGAGGCGATGGGCGTAAACCTGTTTAAACATAAAGAACTTGCATTTGTTATTTCATCCTTCTTTGCGGGTGTCGGCGGAGCGCTTCTGGCAATGTTCCAGAATTCCGCAACCGCTTCGACATTTACAACGAATATGACTTATGAAATTCTGCTTATCGTTGTTATCGGCGGTATCGGTTCGATTACAGGCTCCATCATCGGTTCGTTCATTTTCATCGGACTCAACGAATGGCTGCTCAGAGGACTCGACCAGGGGCAGTGGCTGGGAATCCAGTCCACACTCATGCGTGCAGGTTTCCGTAAGGTAGTATTTGCGATTCTGATTATGCTCGTTGTGCTTTTCTTTGCGAAGGGCATCATGGGCAACAAGGAATTCTCATGGGATGGAATCATTCGCTGGTTTAAGACGCTTCCGCAGAGAATCAAGGCATGGCCGGCAAAGAAAAAGGCTCAGCTTGCTGAACGCAAAGAGCAGAAGGAAGCTAAGAAAGAAGCAAAAGCGAAGGCAGCAGAGAAGAAGGCAAAAGGTGCAGAAGGACTTGCAGCCGGAGAGAAGCTGTTTACGCCGCTTCCGGTTTACGACCATGTCGTAGTATTCGAAAAGGAGGTGCAGTAATATGACAAATGAAGTAGTATTAAAGCTCTCCGATATTACGATGCAGTTCGGCGGAGTTGTGGCAGTAGACAACCTCAACCTTGAGGTCCACAAGAATGAAATCGTCGGACTTATCGGACCGAACGGTGCCGGAAAGACAACGGCGTTCAATGTTGTAACCGGAGTTTACGAGCCGACAAACGGTGCAGTCCACATTAACGGACTGATTGAAATCGAAAATTATCCGAAAGGCAAGATGGCGACAACCTATAAGGGCAGACACCAGGGCGATTATCAGCAGACGATTAAGCTCACACCGGACAAGGTAACGAAACTCGGAGTTGCGCGTACGTTCCAGAATATCAGACTGTTCAAGGAAATGACCGTGCTTGAAAATGTTCTGGTTGCCATGCACATGAACCAGAAGCAGAGCATTTTCGGAGCTACTTTCAAGTCGAAAACGGCAAGAGTCGAAGAAAAGAAGATGATTGAAGAGGCCGAGGAACTCCTGAAGAAAGTTGAACTTTATGAAAACAAGGATGATCTCTCAACATCCCTTCCTTACGGCAAGCAGAGACATTTGGAAATCGCAAGAGCACTTGCGACCCATCCGAAGATTTTGCTTTTGGACGAACCGGCGGCAGGTATGAACCCACAGGAATCTGACGAACTGATGCATTTTATCGGCAGAATCCGTGACGAGTTTGACCTCAGCATTTTGATGATAGAACACCATATGCAGGTAATCATGGGTATTTGCGACCATATTTATGTACTGAACTACGGCGGTCAGATTGCGGACGGCACGCCGGAGGAAATTCAGAACAACCCTGCGGTAATTGAAGCATATTTGGGGGTGGATGAATAATGCTTGCAATCAGAGATTTACATGTATATTACGGCGGTATTCACGCGCTGAACGGCGTCAGCCTGGATGTTCCGGACGGACAGATTATTTCGCTGATCGGAGCAAACGGTGCCGGAAAGTCCACAACGCTTAAGGCAATCATGGGGCTTGTGGCCAAGACGGAAGGCCATATTTACTGGGATGATACGGATATTACATCCATGAAAACAAAAGATATCGTTGGCGAAGGAATTATTCTTTGTCCGGAAGGACGTAAGATTTTCCCTGACCTTACGGTGGAAGAAAACCTTTCCGCAGGGGCTTACCTCAGAAAGGATAAAAGCGAGATTGCAAAGGACAGAGAATGGGTATACAGCCTTTTCCCACGTCTGAAAGAAAGAACCTGGCAGCTTGGAGCGACGCTTTCCGGCGGTGAGCAGCAGATGCTTGCGGTAGGACGCGCACTGATGAGCAAACCGAAACTTCTGATGCTTGATGAACCTTCGCTGGGTCTTGCTCCGCTGATAATCAAGGATATTTTCACGATTATCCGGCAAATTAAGGAGGCAGGCGTAAACGTACTGCTGATTGAGCAGAATGCGAATGCCGCACTTGAGATTTCGGATTACGCATATGTAATGGAAACGGGGAATATTACGATGGCAGGACCGGGTAAGGCACTGCTTTCGGATGAGAGAGTAAAACATGCATATTTAGGGGAATAAGATATGAACAGAACAGTTAAAAAAGTGCTGGCATGCGCCATGACTGTTTCGCTGGCCGCGGGGCTTTGCGCATGCACAACTTACAACAACTTTAAAAACGCGTTTTTTGAAGACGGAAAAGAAGCGCAGGAAAGAACTATTAAAATAGGGGTTTTTGAGCCGCTTTCGGGTAAAAATAAAACGGAGGGCAACGAGGAACTCATGGGAATCGAACTTGCCCACGACCTTTATCCTACCGTTTGCGGCAAGAAGGTGGAGCTTGTTTACGGAGACAACAAGTCGGATATTTACACGGGCGAGACGGTAATACAGGAACTGATTTCCGCGAATTCGCCTTCTGTGATTCTCGGCAGCTATGGGGAAACACTCACGCTGATCGCCGGCAAGTACGCAAAAGCGAACAATATTCCGGCAATCACGATTTCCAGTACCAACCCGCTCATTACGACCAACAACGATTATTATTTCAGTGCGACCTATTCGGAAACAAGACAAGGTGATGCCTTGGCGGACTTCGCATATACATCACAGAAAAAGATCGTTGCGGCGGCGATAAAAACAGAGGATGATGATACGGCTACAGCTACAATCAAACGTTTTACGAACCGCTTCAAGAAGCTGTCGGGCCAAAGCAACAGCGTTGCGGGGACCTTCACGGTTCCGAAGGACAGCACCGACTACAGCAAGACAATTGACGATATCAAGGCATCCGGCGCGGATACGGTATTTGTTACGCTTTCTGCAGAAAACTCCATCGAGTTTATGAAGCAGGCGATGGACAAGAAGCTGATGAATGTGCTTTTTCTCGGAACAAGAAGCTGGAACGATGACAAGCTCATCAAATACCTCAAAGAAAATGACCGTATTCAGGCAGCTTTTCCTACGGAACAGAGCCAGAATGCGGAAACAGAGGTGTCAAACGAGTTTATTCAGGCATTCAAAGCGAAATACGGAGAGAGCGAAGAACCTTCGGCAAGAACGGCCGTTGCATTTGATGCATACTGCCTTGCAATCGATGCGATAAGCAGAGCCTACGATGCAATGCAGACCATGGATCCGGATAAGCTTACGGCAGATGCCGCAACCGATGCAGAAGGAAGAACCGCTAAGGAGGTTCTCCAGAACGCACTGGAAACCGGAATCCCGGCGGGCGAGCACATCCGCGACGCCCTGAGCCAAACAAAGAATTTCCAAGGTGCGTCCGGTGTAATCAATTACAACGGAAAGAATGAAGCAACCAAATCGATTACGATTAACTTTATTGTGGGCGGAATCGAACAGCCGACCTACACGATAGAATAAAATAAGAGAAAACGAAAGGAAACACAAAAATGGAAAAAAAGATTCAAGAAGCTCTTGAGCAGATCAGACCGTTCCTCCAGAGAGACGGAGGAGATGTTGAATTCGTAGAACTTACGGAAGACAATATTGTGAAAGTGAAACTTCAGGGACACTGTGCAGGATGTCCGGGAGCTCAGATGACGCTCAAGGCTGTAATCGAAAGAATCCTCAAGGAAAGCTATCCTGAAATTCAGGGCGTCGAATCCGTATAAAAATGAAGTACGAGGAATTTCTTGAGCGGAATAAAGAAGAAATGATTGCATCCCTGCAGTCTGTTTTGCGGTGCGAGAGCGAGCAGTCTCAGCCGGTAAAGACGGCGGACGGCGGTGTGTATCCGTTCGGAGAAGGCGTCCAGAAGGCTTTTGAGACTTTTCTTGCGCTTGCCGAAAGCATGGGGTTCGAAACCTTCAATGCGGACAATTACGGAGGGCATGTGGACTTTCCGGGAACAGGCGATAAAATTTTCGGCATTCTCGGACATCTCGATGTCGTGCCGGCAGCAGGAGGATGGGATTTTGACCCTTATGCGGCAAGCATAGCGGAAGGCAGGATATACGGCAGAGGAACCACGGATGACAAAGGTCCGATGATTTCGTGCCTGTATGCGATGAAGGCCCTAAAGGACTCCGGGTATGTGCCGAAGGCAACGATACGCCTGATAATCGGACTCGATGAGGAAACCGGCTGGAAAGGCATGGACTACTACTTTTCAAAAGCACCGAAGCCGGACTTCGGTTTCACACCGGATGCGGATTTTCCTGTGATAAATGGGGAAATGGGCGTACTGGTCTTTGAACTTGCGAGAAAATTCCGCGATTCGCAGGTTAAGGGGCTGAAGCTTCGATCAATGAAAGGCGGCTTGGCTGCAAACAGTGTAGCCGACTACTGCAGAGTGGTAATCAGAAATCAAAAGGACGAGGAAGCTCCGTATGTGAAAATCCGCGAGGAAATCACCGCTTTCCGAGAGGAAACCGGCTACCGGATTCACGCAAAAGGCGTGGGAAAATCCTTGGAAATCACAACGGAAGGAATCGGAGCGCATGGTGCAAGGCCGGAAGCAGGCTTAAATGCAGTCTCGATTATGATGCAGTTCCTTGGGAGGCTGAACTTTGTGGATGAAGACCATAACGATTTCATAGACTTTTACAACAAGTATATCGGCTTCTGCCTCGACGGCACGAAGCTTGGAATCGGTTTCTGTGATGAACCATCCGGAAAGTTGATTTTCAATGTGGGCATGGCCGAAATGAATGAAAAGGCGGGCAAGCTTACGATCAATGTAAGATATCCGGTGACGATGACGGACGACGATGTGTACGATGCGATGAGCGATTTGCTTGAAAAGTACAATATCGGAGTTCTGAAGCTGAAACACCACGAACCGATCTTTGTAGAAGCGGACAGCCCGATGGTTCGCATGCTGGTTGATATTTACCGCAGGCACAGCGGAGATACCGAGTCGGTGCCTAAGGTGATAGGCGGCGGAACCTATGCGAGAGCTGCAAAGAATGTCATCGCATACGGGGCTTTGTTCCCGGGTGATGAAGATTTGATGCACCAGAAGAATGAGTATCTCAGCATCGAGAGACTCGAGCAAATGACAAAAATTTATGCGGAAGCTATTTACAAACTCTCTTCGGGGGAATATAATAGTTAGCGTAAGTTTTCCCGAATGGGAAATATAATGACATAATCTGTTTCAGGGCGAGGTGAAATTCCTCACCGGCGGTATAGTCCGCGAACGCCGAAAGGCGCCGAGCAGGTGAAATTCCTGCACCGACGGTATAGTCCGGATGAGAGAAACAAAGGATTGCGCGATGCCTGCGTAATAGAATGACGGAGGCTTGGCGCGAAATTCGTATGTTGCTTTTTTGAGCCTTGATTCCCATCAAGGCTCTACTTGTGTAACCTGACAGATTTCCAACTACATCTTAGAGCGCCCGGACTTCAAAACGGGCAGATACAGAAAGAGAGGAAACTGTAGAAATGACTAATTTAAACAATCAGAAGGCAAAGTCGGACAGACTTGTCAAAATGGCGATGATGGCTGCGGTCGCATGTGTAATCGGGCTTGTACGGTTCCCGCTGATACCGGCGGTATCATTCTTAACTTACGACCTTGCAGACATTCCGATTATCATCACGACCTTTGCGTTCGGGCCTGCGGCAGGAATGCTTGCGCTTACCGTCGTGAGTGCAATCCAGGCGTTTCTCCTTGGCGGAGACAGCGTTTACGGCTTCCTGATGCATATGATTGCATCGGGTGCATTTCTTATCACAGCCGGATGCATTTACAGAAAACACAAGACGAAGAAAGTCGCAATTATTTCGATGGCGGCTGCAACTCTTGTAATGACGGTTGTCATGGGCTTCGCAAACTATTTTGTAACACCGTTCTACTACGGCGGAGAAGCAATGAGAGAGGTCGTTGTAAGCCTGATGCCGCTGATTCTTTTGTTCAACGTAATCAAGGGCATCTTAAATTCGCTTATCACTTTTGTGGTATATAAGAGAATTTCGGGATTCCTTCACAGAGAGGGGCTTCACAAAGCACATGAAAATAAAGAGAATTATACCAATTAAAAACGAAGAAGAAACCCGGCGGTTTGCACACGAACTTGCGGAAAGCCTTGCTCCCGGCGATGTGCTTGCGTTGATCGGCGACCTCGGAACAGGCAAGACGGCGCTCACATCGTATATTGCGGAGGAACTTGGAATCAAACGGCGGGTAAACAGCCCGACATTTACGATTGTAAAGGAATATACGGACGGCAGAATGCCGCTGTATCATTTTGATGTTTACCGGGTGAGTGATCCGGATGAATTGTTTAACATCGGCATCGATGAGTATTTTTTCGGCGAAGGAGTATGCATTGTGGAATGGGCGGACTTGATTTTGGATATTCTGCCGGAAAACACGAAATACATTTATCTCGCATACGGAGAAAATGAAGGAGAAAGGGTATATAAATGTACATTTTAGCCATTGAAACCACAGGAAAAGAAGGCTCCGTATGCCTTGTGCAAAAGGATGAAGGCGGCGGGGAGCCTGCTGTTTTGGGAGAAAAGCGGATAGAGGGAAGCATGAGTCATCTCAAAGAACTGATTCCTTCCATTTCAAGTCTCTTGGAATCGCAAGGGGTTTCAAAGAATGAAATTTCATACATTGCAGCTTCCGTGGGCCCGGGATCTTTCACGGGAATCCGCATCGGGGTGGCAACGGCACGCGCCTTGTCACAAGCTTTCGGACTGGAATACGCAATTGCGGTGCCTACCCTTACGGCCTTCCAATATAAAGAGCAGGCCGCTGAGGCCGGAGCAAAAGGAATCACGGTCTGTGCGATTATCAACGCAAGGCGCGGGCAGGTCTACGGCATGGTGGACGGATACCTTGCGGATGGTCCGTATATGCTGACGGATGTTTTGGAAGTAATCCGAAATCGCGTTTTTGCGGACGGACGGGAAGTTCTTTTCTTCGGAGACGGTATCGATGCCTACGAATCGCTTATTTGCGATGGACTTGCAGGAGCCGGAAAATACAGCTTTGCGGATTCTTCCTGCAGGTATCAGGACGCTCGTGCTGCAGCTTTGTGTGCTGCGGTTAATGCAGATTTATATACGGTAAAACGCGAGGATCTGCTGCCGGATTACATGCGGAAAGCGGAGGCGGAGCAGAAACTTGAAGCAGGGGAGCTTCCGATTTGCAAGGGACCGAAACAGGAGTAGTTTCATATGGAAGAGAGCAGGAAACTGATAATACGAAAAGCCGCGGAATCTGATGTTCCGGCGGTTGAAGCGGTTGAAAAGGCGTGCTTTTCCGTTCCTTGGAGCTACGAATCGCTCTATCACGATATATTGGAAAACAAGCTGGCTTTTTACATTGTGGCGGAGATAGACGGCAAGGTATGCGGCTATGTGGGCGTGTGGAAAATTTTCGACGAGGGCCATATCACGAATGTGGCCATTGCACCGGAATACAGACGGATGCATATTGCAAGTGCAATGCTTTCCGTATTGTTTGATGTTACCGGGGCACAGGGCATTGAAAGCTATACGCTTGAAGTCAGAGCGGGAAACCAAGCGGCAATCGCACTTTATGAGGGATTCGGCTTTCGTGAGGCGGGCCTGAGAAAGGGATATTACGAAGATAACGGAGAGGATGCCATTATCATGTGGAAGGAAAAGAAATGAAAGACGGAAGTTTTTTGACACTTGGAATCGAAACCAGCTGCGACGAGACAGCGATTGCCGTCCTTGCGGACGGAAGAACGGTTTTGTCCAATGTCATTTCATCACAAATCGATATATTTAAGAATTTCGGCGGCGTCGTGCCGGAAATCGCATCCAGACACCATTTGGAAAACATCAATGGGGTTCTCACGGAGGCACTGGAAGATGCAAAGGTGAGCCTTGATGACATTGATCTCATCGGCGTTACGAACGGCCCGGGTCTCATCGGGGCACTTCTGATGGGAGTTGCAACGGCAAAATCCCTTGCATTTGCAAAGGACATCCCGCTCGTAGGCGTTCATCATCTGATGGGGCATATCAGTGCGAATTTTATCGAATATCCGCAGCTTCAGCCGCCGTTCATGGCGCTTATCACAAGCGGCGGACATACGGAAATCGTGGATGTGAAGAGCTATACCGAATGCGAAATTCTGGGAGGAACCAGAGATGATGCGGTCGGAGAGGCTTACGACAAGGTCGCAAGAGTTTTGGGGCTGGGCTATCCGGGCGGTCCGAAAATCGACAAAATCGCAAAGGAAGGAAATCCTGAGGCAATTCACTTTAAACGTGTATATCTTGAAAAAGACAGCTTTGATTTCAGCTTCAGTGGGCTGAAGACATCGGTGCTCAATTACATCAACCGGCAGAAACAGGCAGGAAACGAAATAAACCGCGCGGATGTTGCGGCAAGTTTCCAGCAGGCTGTGATGGATGTCATTGTCGAAAAGGCCGTAAATGCCGTAAAGATGCGCGGCGAAAAGAAGCTGGTGCTTGCCGGCGGCGTTGCGGCGAATTCCAAGCTCAGAGAGATGCTCGGAGAGGCTTGCGGCGCAGACGGAATCACGCTTTACCGTCCGGCTCCTGCTTTGTGCACGGACAACGGTGCCATGATCGGGGCGGCGGCATACTATAAATATAAGGAAAAAGGGGCAGACGGGCTTGACCTTGATGCCTATGCAAATATGGAATTATGATTGTACTTTCAGCGAATAATCTTACAAAAACATACGGAACGGATGTCATAATCGATAAGGCGAGCTTTCACTTGAATGCCGGCGATAAGGTCGGCATCATCGGCAGAAACGGTGCCGGAAAAACGACGCTTCTGAACATGCTTACCGGCGAGCTTCCGTGCGACGAAGGGGAATTTTTCGTGTCACAGAACATGAGAATCGGCTACCTGAAACAGCGCGATAATTTCAGCAGTGAAGGGACGGTCCTCGAGGAAATCGAAGGGATTTTTTCGGGACTTCGGGAGCTTGAAAACGAAATTGCGGAGCTTTCGGACAAGGTTGCAGAAAACCCGCATGACACCGGGCTGATTAACCGGCTGGACGAATTGCAGCACCGCTTTGACAGAGAAGGCGGCTACACCTATAAGTCGGAAATGATAGGGATTTTGAACTCCATGGCTTTCGACGAGAGTTTTTACAACAAGAAGATTTCCTCGCTTTCGGGCGGGGAACGGACAAGGCTGGCACTTGCGGCACTTTTGCTTGAGAAACCGGACATTTTGCTGCTCGATGAGCCTACGAACCATCTGGACATCGGAACGCTGAAATGGCTGGAGCAGTACCTGGAAGCCTATCGCGGCACGATTATGATTGTATCGCATGACCGATATTTTCTCGACCGGACGGTAAACCGGATTTTCGAAGTGGAAAATCACAAGGTTTACTCCTATCAGGGAAAATACAGCGACTATGCGGCGCAGAAAAAACTTCGAAGAGAAACCGAACTTCGTGCATATAACAACCAGCAGAGAGAAATCGCACGCCAGGAGGAAATGATTAGGCGCATGAAACAGCGCGGTACCGAGCACCTCGCAAAGCGGGCGGCATCGCGTGAAAAGCGGCTTGACATGCTGGAGAGAATCGAGCGCCCGGAAAGTGAAATGGGAAAGATGAAGATTAACTTTAAGGAAAACTTTCCGTCCGGCGGCGATGTCATCATGGCAGAAAATCTTGAAAAAAGCTTCGGCAGAGGCACTGAGCACAGGGAACTTTTTCACGGTGTGAATCTTGATATCAAGAGGGGCGAGAGGATTTGTATCCTCGGACCGAACGGCGTGGGCAAGACGACGCTTCTTCGGGTGCTTCTCGGAGAACTGACGCCGGATGCGGGCTATCTGAAAATCGGGCACAATGTTGCCTTCGGCTATTATGACCAGGGGCAGCTGTTGCTCAGCGATGCCAACACGGTTCTCGAGGAACTGAAGGAATCGTACAGACTGTATACTGATACGGAAATGCGTTCGATTCTCGGCAGATTCCTGTTCAGAGGCGAAGAAGTGTTCCTGCCTGTGGGAAGCTTGTCGGGCGGCGAGAAGGCACGACTTTCCCTTCTGAAACTCATGCTTTCGGGCGCAAACACGCTGATTTTGGATGAACCGACCAACCACCTGGACATCGAATCAAAGGAAGTCTTTGAAGAGGCTTTGATGGAATTTCCGGGAACGGTAATCGTTGTATCGCATGACCGGTATTTCCTGCAGCGGATACCGACGAGAATCCTGGAACTTACGCAGGACGGCGTAATCGAGTACCTCGGCAGGTATGACTACTATCTTGAAAAGAAGTCGCAGGGAATATCCGCAAAGAAATACTTCAGCAAAGTGCAGGAAAAATCCGCAGGCGATGCCGCGCAGCAGCGCAGGCTGAAGAAAGAGCGCGAAGCTGAGGAACGGCGCAGGGCAAGGCTTTCCGAGAAACTGGAGACGGAAATTTCCGAACTTGAGAATCAGATTTCCGAACTTGAGCATAATCTTTGCAAACCGGAAAACATGAGCGATTATGAACTCCTGGCAAGGCTCGGAGCAGAGCGGGAAGAGACCGAAAAACGCCTTGCGGAAGCCTATGATGAGTGGGCAAAGGTGCAAGAAGCGTAAAAACACATAAAAAAAACTTGCAATGCACATAAAAAGTTATTATAATATTCCATAGTAATTTTTACTAAACAGAATGGAGGCTGTTTTATGATTTTTGACAAAATTAAAGACATCATTATAGACCAATTACAGGTTGAAGAATCCGATGTTGCAATGGATACCAATCTCATGAAGGATCTTTCGGCAGATTCACTGGATGCTGTTGAAATTATCATGGCAATCGAAGATGAATTCGGAATCGAAATTCCTGACGAAGACGCTGAGAACATTCAGACGGTCGGAGATTTGGTTAAGTATGTAGAGGAAAACAAATAGTCGCAAGACAAATATCAGAAGGCAGGTGTTACAGATGAGAGAGAAGCAGATATCCAAAGCAGTAATCAAGCGTTTGCCTCGATACAGAAGATACCTGAAGGAACTGCAGAAGAAGGGAATAGAAAAAATTTCTTCTAAGGATCTGAGCAAGCTCATAGGGTATACTGCGTCTCAGATTCGCCAGGATTTAAACAATTTCGGCGGATTCGGACAGCAGGGTTACGGGTACAGTGTGAGCTATTTATATGAAGAAATCGGCGCGATTCTCGGACTTGATAAAGAGTATAAGATAGTAATCGTCGGATACGGAAGACTCGGTCAGGCCATGGCAAGCTACATTGCTAACAACGAAGGAAACTTCCACATTTGCGGAATTTTTGACGTTAAGCAGATCATTCAGGATGTGGAGTTCAAGGACGCGCAGATTATGACATGCGGCTCACTGGCGGGATTTATCAAGAAGGAAAACATAGACATCGCCGTAATCACGGTTCCTGCCGAGAAGGCACAGATTGTTGCCGATACGGTATCGGGTGCGGGAGTCAAGGGCATTTGGAACTTTACCGCCGTTGACTTGGAACTGCCGGAAGACGTCGCGGTTGAGAATGTTCACATGAGTGACAGTCTGCACGCGCTTGCCTATTACATGCAGGATGCGGAATAAAATCAAAAAAAGCAACCGGTCATAAAGACCGGTTGTTTTTATGTAGTGTTTAGCCTTCTACCGGAGCATCTACCGGGCAAGCATCCGCGCAAGAACCGCAGTCGATGCACTTGTCAGCATCGATAACATAGATGTCGCCTTCGGAGATAGCTTCTACAGGACATTCTGCTGCGCAAGCACCGCAAGCGATGCAAGCATCTGTAATTTTATAAGCCATTATTGTTCCTCCTATTAAAAAAGATATATCTTTACGCAGACAATTATAACAGAATGATGTATAATAGTAAAGTAAAAAAAAGTTGATTTTTTTGTAAAAAATAAAGAGGACGAAAAAAATGCGAATATACACATTGGTCGGAAAGAGCGGAACCGGAAAGAGTTTTCATGCAATGGATTTATGCCGGAAAGAAAATATTGAGTCTATCATAGATGACGGCTTATATATATATCGGAATACGATGCTTGCCGGATCCTCGGCCAAAAGAGCCGGCACCAAGATAGGAGCAGTAAAGACGGCGTTGTTCATAAATGAAGAACAATGCCAGAGTGTCCGAGATGAAATTGCGAGAACGAAGCCCGAATCCATCCTGGTTCTGGGAACCAGCGAAGGGATGGTAGACCGGATCATGGACAGGCTGGGGCTGGAAAAACCCCCGGAGGACAGCCCGAGGCGTATAAAAATCGAAGACATAACGACACAGGCCGAGCGCCGCAAGGCAAGACAGCAAAGGGAGCAGCTGGGCAAGCATGTCATTCCCGCGCCGTCACTGCAGCTTAAGAGAAACTTTGCCGGATATTTCATGGATCCACTTCGGTTTTTCAGGGGAAAGGAGCAGGACGGGGAACGCACGGTCGTCAGGCCGACATACAGCTACATGGGACAATATCTGATTGCAGAGCGCGTAATTGATGATATCATTGGCTGCATAGCGGCGGGACACCCCGCAGCGGGCAGAGTCATATATGTGAGCCACAGCACGCAGCCCGAGGCATACGAGCTTTTTGTCGTCATCAAGATGAAACACGGATTTGCCCTGTGGGAGTCGGTGTGTGAGATACAGGAAGAAATCAAAGAAATGGTAGAAAAAATGACCGCGTTCAATGTTTCGGCCATCGACATAGAAGTGAGGGGGATTGACTGAAGGTGCAGTACACGAAGACCGGGATAAAAGATTTTAACCTTGCACATATCTTTGAATGCGGACAATGCTTCCGCTGGGAAAGACAGAACGACGGCAGCTATACGGGCACTGCGATGGGAAAAATCGTCAATATGCGATTTGAGCCGGAGGGCACGCTGACAGTCGACAATTGCACGGAAGAGGAATTCATGCAGATTTGGACGCCGTATTTGGATTTGGAAAGAGATTATGCGAAGATAAAGAGCGGTTTGAAAGGCGAGCAGATTCAAAAGGCCGTGGAATACGGATATGGGATTCGGATTCTGAAGCAGGAATTTTGGGAAACGCTGCTGTCATTCATCATATCGCAGAATAACAATATACCGCGGATTAAGGGCTGCATTGAGGCTCTGACGCACCGCTGCGGCACGAAAATCGGCACATATAAAGGAAAGGATTATTATGCGATGCCTGAGCCGGAAGTGCTTGCAGGCATGACACCGGATGAACTGGCGGAGTGCAGACTCGGTTACAGGGGGCCCTACCTAATCAAAACGGCACAGAAAGTTTTGGAGAAAGGCGGAGCACTTGCGGCTGAGAAAGAACTGCGAAACTGTGAGACGTTTGAAGAGGCACAGGCGGCTCTTCGGGAATATCCCGGTGTCGGTCCCAAGGTCGCAAGCTGCACAGCCCTTTTCGCCCTGGGATTTCCGGATGCTTTTCCGATTGATGTATGGATGCGAAGAGTTATGCATAGACTTTATGGTATGGATGAAAAGGATGTACGCGGCATGGAGGATTTTGCGAAGAAAAATTTTGCACCTTACGGCGGAATCGCACAGCAGTACCTTTTTTATTACGTACGCGGGCTGCATTGATTGTGCCAAGGCACCGTATGGTGGTGCGGCTCCAAAAATGTTTCACAGAAACTTCACATGCAAAAAAGCAAGAAAGTATTGACAATTGCGGCAGGATTGCTATAATAAAATTATGTTAGCACTCAGAAGCAAAGAGTGCTAAGGAAACGAGAATTACTAAACGGAGGTAATGATAAATGATTGGAATCAAACCATTGGGTGACAGAGTAGTCATCAAGAAACTGGAAGCAGAAGAGAGAACACAGGGAGGCCTTATCCTCACAAGTGCAGCGAAGGAGAAACCTCAGATGGCAGAGGTTGTAGCCGTAGGACCGGGAACCAAGGATGTTTCCATGGAAGTGAAACCGGGAGACAAAGTTGTTTTCAGTAAATACGGCGGAACCGAAATTAAGTATCAAGGCGAAGAATACACGATTATGAGACAGGATGACATCCTGGCGGTTGTTGAATAGTTGAAAGGGGTGCATAGAAATGGCAAAGGACATTTTTTACGGAGAAGACGCAAGACGCAAACTGCAGGCAGGCGTTGATAAATTAGCTGATACAGTAAAGATTACATTAGGACCGAAAGGCCGCAATGTTTTAATCAATAAGAGCTTCGGCTCACCGCTCATCACTAACGACGGTGTTACGATTGCAAGAGAAATCGAGCTTGAAGACGCAACGGAAAACATGGGTGCTCAGGTTGTTAAGGAAGTTGCTTCCAAGACAAACGATGTAGCCGGCGACGGTACAACAACAGCAACTCTGCTTGCTCAGATTATCGTAAAAGAAGGATTCAAGAATGTCGCAGCAGGCGCTAACCCAATGGAACTTAAGAAGGGTATCCAGGGCGCGGTTGATGTAGCGGTTGAAGAAATCGGTAAGATTGCAAAACCGGTTGAAACCAAGGAATCCATCGCACAGGTTGCAGCAGTTTCCGCTGCTGACGAAAACATCGGCGAACTGATTGCACAGGCTATGGAAAAGGTAGGCAAGGACGGTGTTATCACAGTAGAAGAATCCAAGAGCCTCGGCACAACTTTAGATGTTGTGGAAGGCATGCAGTTTGACAGAGGCTATTTATCGGCTTACATGGTTTCTGACACGGAAAAGATGGAAGCGGTTATGGAAAATCCATATATTTTAATCACTGACAAGAAGATTGCAAGCATTCAGGAACTGGTTCCGCTGCTTGAACAGATTATGAAGCAGGGACGTAAGCTTCTCATTATCGCAGAAGATGTGGAAGGCGAAGCACTTGCAACACTGGTTGTCAATAAACTCAGAGGCGTTATCGATGTGGTTGCGGTAAAGGCTCCGGGATACGGCGAAAGAAGAAAGGCAATGCTGGAAGATATCGCAGTTCTTACAGGCGGTACCGTTATTGCAACGGATCTTGGCTATGAGCTGAACGAAGTGACACTTGACATGCTTGGAACAGCAGCAACCGTTAAGGTTGACAAGGAAAACACGGTTATCGTATCCGGCGGCGGTTCTTCCGAAGATGTTAAGGCAAGAATTGCAAGTCTCAAGACGCAGATTGAAGATACAACTTCCGAATTCGACAAGGAAAAACTTCAGGAAAGACTTGCCAAACTCGCAGGCGGCGTTGCGGTTATCAAGGTAGGCGCAGCTACCGAAACGGAACTGAAAGAAAGAAAACTCAGAATCGAAGACGCTCTCAACGCAACAAAGGCTGCAGTTGAAGAGGGTATCGTATCCGGCGGCGGGGTTGCACTCGTAAACACAATTCCGGCTGTGGCAGCATATGTTGACACCCTTTCCGGCGATGTTAAGACAGGTGCTGCAATCATCAAGCGTGCACTGGAAGAACCGGTAAGACAGATTGCAGAAAACGCAGGGCTTGAAGGCAGCGTTGTTGTTGCGGAAGTTAAGAAATCCGGTGTAGGTGTTGGCCTGAATGCAGCTACGGAAGAATATGTAGACATGATTGAAGCAGGTATCGTTGACCCTGCAAAGGTTACAAGAAGTGCGCTTCAGAATGCGGCATCCGCATCCGCAATGCTTCTTACTACAGAAGCAGGTATCGTAGACATCAAGGAACCGATGCCTCCTGTAGCGATGGGCGGCGGTGCTCCGGGAATGGGCGGCATGGGAATGATGTAGCCGCTATGGAATAGAATAAGGAATCGGCAGAATTTTTTTCGGAAGATTTTGCCGATTTTTTTATTTTTGTGTTGACAAAAGAAGAAAGCTGCGCTAGTATAATACCTATAAAACAGATAGGTTTTGTGGGAAATAAAAACCACTGAGGAATAAATATAAATTATAATGAAAAAAGGAGATGAAGGAAATGAAAGTATATGAAAGAATTACAGATTTAATCGGCGGAACACCGCTGCTCAAGCTGAACCACATTGTGGGGGACGAAGAAACACAGGCCGAAGTTTACGGCAAATTGGAGTATTTCAACCCGGCGGGAAGCGTTAAGGACAGAATCGCAAGAGCGATGATTGACGATGCCGAGAAGTCGGGAGCATTAAAGCCGGGTGCGGTTATCATCGAACCAACCAGCGGAAATACCGGAATCGGACTGGCTTCGGTTGCAGCTTCCAGAGGGTATAAGATTATTCTGACGATGCCGGAGACGATGAGCATTGAGCGCCGCAATCTTTTGAAGGCATACGGTGCGGAACTTGTATTGACAGACGGCGCGAAGGGCATGAAGGGAGCGATTGCAAAGGCGGAAGAACTTGTCAAGGAAACTCCGGAAAGCTTCATCCCGAGTCAGTTTACAAACCCGGCAAACCCGTCCGCGCACAAGGCATCCACAGGACCTGAAATCTGGGATGACACGGATGGAAAGGTTGACATCTTCGTTGCCGGAGTCGGAACAGGCGGAACGCTTTCCGGCGTAGGAGAATACCTGAAGAGCAAGAATCCGGATGTCAAAGTGGTTGCCGTTGAACCGGCAGGCTCTCCGGTTCTTTCAAAAGGAACTCCAGGCCCGCACAAGATTCAGGGAATCGGTGCAGGATTCGTTCCGGATACGCTCAACACAGAGATTTATGATGAAATCATTACAGTGGAAAACGAGGATGCGTTTGAAACCGGAAGAACGCTTGCAAGAAAAGGCGGTGTGCTCGTCGGAATCTCATCCGGTGCAGCTGTTTATGCAGCGTCGCAGCTTGCAAAACGCCCGGAAAACAAGGGCAAGGTGATTGTAGCACTTCTGCCGGATACCGGAGAAAGATACCTTTCCACTCCGATGTTTGCTGAATAATATCGGCCGGAAATTTGAACCATATTGGCCTCTTGCTTGAAAACCTAGCATTTTCATGGTATTATGTAGGTTGTAGGGCAGGAGGCTTTTTGTGTGAAAAGTTTTGCATGTCGGCGCACAAGAGGAGGTGCAGGATGAAGATTTCCACGAAAGGGCGCTATGCGCTCAGAATGATGATAGATTTGGCGGAGCATCAGGGCGAGGGTTTCGTTTCACTGAAAGATATTGCGGCACGGCAGGGAATTTCCAAAAAATATCTGGAGCAGATTATTCCGATTCTGAACCGTTCGAATTTCCTGCAGGCAAACCGAGGTGCACAGGGAGGCTATCGGCTTGCAAAAGCACCGAGTGCCTATACGGTAAAAGATATCCTGGAACTGACGGAGGGCAGCCTTGCACCTGTTGCGTGTCTGGATACAATGCCCGTGGGTTGCGAGCGCAGCGAGTTCTGCGTGACACTGCCACTATGGAAAGGCCTTCGTGACGCGATCGAAAAATATCTTGACGGAATAACGCTGCAGGACCTGCTTGACCGGCAGACGGAAATGTATTCCAACAATTATATGATATAATTGCGAAGTTTTTAATAATTCCGCTAAGATTTTGCAAAGATATTGCAAAATTTCCGGTATAAGATATAATATAAGGGAGTAAAATTGGATAAAGTGATGAAAAATGTAGAAAAATTGATTCCGAAATATGCGGTTATCTCACTGGTCTTTTGCTTCGCATGGAACTGCTTTGTCTACTGGACAACGCAGTTTTTATGTGCGGGGCGCAGACACTTTGACTTGACAACGGATTTCGACAGGTGGGTTCCCGTCCAATCGTGGTGGGTCTTGATTTATGTGGCAAGTTTTGCCTTCTGGGTTATATGCTATATCTTGATTGCGCGCTTTAATGACAGGGAATTCTGGTTCCGGTTTGTGACAGCAGATCTTCTTTCCAGGACAATCTGCGGAGTTATTTTCGTCGTTTTCCCGACCATGAACACAAGGCCGGTACTCGAGATGAACTCGGTTTTTGACTGGATGCTGGCACTGATTTACAAACTGGATCTGCCGTACAACCTGTTTCCGTCGATACACTGTATCATCAGCCTGCTTTGCTTTCTGGGTCTTATGAAAACGGACAAGATGAGCCGGGTGGCGAAGGGAGGTGTGCTGGCTTTTGCGCTGCTGATTTTCGCATCGACGCAGTTCACCAAGCAGCACTACATTTCAGATGTTATAAGCGGAGTGGTGCTTGCGCTGCTTTGCTACAGTATAGCGATGAAAACGGACATCGCACGACCGGTAAGAAAGGTGTTTGAGAGGATTAACGAGAAAGTATTCGGGGATGCAAATGAAGAAAAAAAAGAAGGTACTGTTTAATTTTATATTTTTGGCGCTCTGTATCGGCCTAACGGTTTACTATGTGTTTCGCGGAGAGGACTTTTCCGAGGTGGCCGAATATATCGAACATGCCAAAGGTCCGGAGTGGCTGGTCGGAATCCTGCTGGTGTTTGCATTTATATTAAGCGAATCAGTGATTATTTTCTACTTGATGGGGACCTTGAAAGAAAAACCGAAGCTTTCGCACTGCTGTTTGTATTCCTTTGTCGGGTTTTTCTTTAGTCTGGTGACGCCGACGGCTTCCGGAGGACAGCCCATGCAGCTCGTTTTTATGAACAAGGACAAGCTCTCGGCGCATGTTTCCACGATTACGTTAATGATTGTTACAATCGCATATAAGGCGGTTTTGGTGCTTCTGGGGCTGTTTGTCTTGATTTTCAGACCTGCAGTTGAGCTCAAGCTGCTGCGCCCGGCGATGCCTTGGGTGTATCTGGGACTGGTGCTGAATGTGATTTGCGTAACCTTCATGCTTGCCGTAGTATGGTCGCCGGAAATTATGAAAGGTCTGGTGCAGTGGTTTGTCGGAATTATGCGGCGGCACTTGCATAAGGCCGGGAAGCAGGAAAAGCTGGAGAGGCTGGAGGCAAAAGCTATCCGCTATATGGACGGCTACAAGGAAACTTCGGTGTATGTCCGCCGGCATAAGCAGGTGAGCCTGAATGTGCTTGGGATTACCTTGGTGCAGCGCTGTCTGCTGTTTGCGGTTACTTATGTGGTTTTGCGCTCATTTGGGATTCACAGCCTCGGACTTGCAGATGTAATCGTTCTGCAGGGGACAATTTCGCTGGCAGTCGATATGCTTCCGCTGCCGGGAGGTCTTGGCATCAGCGAACATTTATTTCAATTGATATTTTTGCCGGTATGCGGCGCGGGGGTAATCACGCCGGCGATGATTATAAGCAGGGGTTTGAGTTTTTATGCGCAGCTGTTGATTAGCGCGGTCTTCACCGTGGCAGCGTATTTTCTGATATTTGGGAGGAGAGAGAAAAATGATAGGATTTTATAATTATACGGTAATACTTACATACATGAGCCTGATTTCGGCGATTACGGGAATGACGTTTGCACATGCGGGGGTGTTCGGAGCGGCAATATTCTGTCTTGCTCTTTCGGGCTTTTTCGATATGTTTGACGGCAAGGTCGCTCGCAGGAAGAAGGACCGAACCGATGACGAGAAGCTCTTCGGCATTCAGCTCGACTCGCTTTGCGATGTGGTTGCTTTCGGCGTGTTTCCGGCATACCTGTGCTACTGCATGGGAGTTCAGGGCAGATTGGGATTTCTGGCAATCATTTTCTATGCGATTTGCGGCGTGATTCGGCTTGCGTACTTCAATGTGATTGAGACGAACAACTTTTTCTCGGAAGAGGAACACGAAAAAGTGTATTACGGCCTTCCGATTACCTCTGCGGCGGTGATTTTCCCACTCGTATACCTTTTGAAGGGGATTTTTACGGCGTCTGCGTATAATGCAATTCTGACAGTTCTGCTTTTCGGAGTGGGAATGCTGTTCATATCGAACTTCAAGCTCAGAAAACCAAGCAACAAACTGCTTCTGCTCATCTGTGTGATTGTTGCGGCAGCGTTAGTGTTTATCTATATCAATCAGGGCGGGAGCCAGCCGGGAGTGTACCATGGAATGTAAAGACAGAAAAGGAATGCCCGTGCCAAGCGACGCGCAGCAGGATGCCATTCTAAGAAAACTGTACGGCACAGCCGGCGGGCGGATGGCGCTCAAAGTCCTGGTGAGGCCGTGGGTAAGCCGGCTCGGAGGAGCGGTCTTGTCCTCGCGCATATCAAAACTTGCCATTCCGGGATTCGTAAAGAAAAACGGCATCGACATGCGCCAGTACGAGCACAAAAGATACAAATCTTATAATGACTTCTTTACCCGCAGAATAAGAAAGGGCATGCGTCCCGTGGACCCGGAGCCGGCCGGTTTCATCTCTCCGTGCGACAGCAGGCTGACAGTGCATGAAATCTGCGACGGTGCTTCTTTTCATATAAAGAACACGCAGTATACCATGCACAGTCTTTTTCGCGACAGCAGGCTGGCTGAGGAATACCGCGGCGGTCTGCTGCTTTTGTTCCGGCTCACGGTAGACGATTATCACCGTTACTGCTATACGGATAACGGAACCAAGAGCTGCGATACCTACATAAATGGGGTTTTTCACACGGTGAACCCGTTTGCGGGGCAGATTCTGCCGATCTATAAGGAAAACAGCCGCTGCTATTGCGCGCTCGAAACCGAAAACTTCGGGAAGCTGCTCCACATGGAGGTCGGAGCCCTTATGGTCGGCAAAATCGTAAATTATCACAAGCACGGCGGATTTTCTTTTAAACGCGGACAGGAGAAAGGACGATTCGAATTCGGCGGTTCGACAGTCATCCTCTGCGTCAAGAAAGATGTCCTGCGGGTAGATGAGGACATTCTGGCAAACAGCAGAGAAGGCATCGAAACGAAGGTCCGCATGGGCGAGAAGATTGGAGAGAGAATATAATTACTATTCGTGTCGAATAGTGTAAAAATATTAAAAATATTCATGTAAAATAATGCGAAAATTCATGTAAAAATCGTTGATTTTCACATGAAAACCGGTTATACTATAATCAGAACCTTTAAGGAGGTCTGATTATGTACAGAAAAATTATGCGCTTCTTGGAAGCATGGAAAGAGGATGAACACCGAAAACCTCTTGTTTTGCAGGGTGCAAGACAGGTCGGAAAGACTTATTCCGTTCTGGAGTTTGGGCGCACATGCTATGAGAATGTAGCGTATTTCAATTTTGAAACCAATCCGAAGCTGAATGAGACCTTTGAGGAAGACATCAGCCCCGATTATCTGATACCGATTTTGTCCCATATTGCGGGGCAGACGATCGTGAAGGAAAAGACGCTGATTGTTTTCGACGAGGTGCAGCTTTGCGAAAGGGCATTGACTTCGCTCAAATACTTCTGCGAGAACGCGCCGGAGTATCACATTATCGCCCTCGGCAGCCTGCTCGGTGTTGCAGTCAACCGAGCCCGGTTTTCTTTTCCCGTCGGAAAGGTCGATATGAAAACGCTTTATCCGATGGATATGGAAGAATTCATGCTTGCTCTCGGAGAGGAAACTCTCGTAAAAGAGATAAAAAAAAGCTTCGATACCGATAAGCCGCTGCCGGCGGCTTTGCACGAAACCGCAATGCAGCTCTATCGTCAGTATCTTGTAGTCGGCGGCATGCCGGAGTGCGTGATGCAGTTCGCGCAGACCAAGGACTACATTCTTGTCCGCCATACGCAGGACACGATACTTGCAAGCTATCTCAACGATATGAGTAAGTACAACAATTTGAATGAAATTAAGAAAACCAGACTTGCCTATGATAATATTACCGTTCAGCTTTCAAAGAAAAATACTCGCTTTCAATATAAGCTGATAAAGAAAGGCGGACGGGCTTCCGAATTTGAAAATGCAATCGAATGGCTTTGCCTGTCCGGTATCGTCTCGCAGGTTTACAAGGTGGAGCAGATCAAAAAGCCGCTTGAAAACTACCGGGATATTGATGCGTTCAAAATTTATGTATCCGATTTGGGGCTGCTTTGTGCCAAGAAGGATCTGACGGCTGACGATGTTCTCTATGAGACGCCGGAAATCAATGATTTCAAGGGTGGGATGGCAGAAAACTATGTCAATGTGCAGCTTTCTATCAATGGATATCGCACCTATTACTGGCAGTCCGAGCGTGGAGCGGAAATCGATTTTGTCATCCAGCGTGATGGAAAACTGATTCCGATTGAAGTCAAATCCGCCGATAACACCAAAGCCAAGAGCCTGAAAGTTTATATGGATACCTATAATCCTTCTTATGCAATCAAACTTTCCGCCAAAAACTTTGGCTTCGAGGACGATAAGAAAATTGTGCCTCTGTATGCGACATTTTGTATCTAAAAAAGAATGGACGATTGTTCACAAAGAAAAATAAACGCAGAGCGTATGATGCTAAGATACGGCTCTGCGTTTTTTATTGCCTGATTTTCGGGCTCCGGCTTTTGGCAGAGCTGTTACATGTCGAATTCCGGATTGATTGCGTAGAAGTTTTTGGAGTTAAGGTTATCCTGAACGATTCGCAGCCCTTCGCCGAAGCGCTGATAGTGCACGACTTCGCGCTCACGCAGGAAGCGGATTGGGTCCAGGACATCCGGGTCATCGCAGAGACGGATGATGTTATCGTAGGTCGTGCGGGCTTTTTGCTCTGCAGCCATGTTTTCCGTCAGGTCGGTGATGGCATCGCCTTTGGATGCAAAGCAGAGTGCATCGAACGGAAAACCTGCCGCAGCCTGCGCGTATACGCCTGCTGTATGGTCTACGAAATATGTCTCAAAGCCCGCCTCTTTAATTTGCTCCATGGTCATGTTGCGGGTAAGCTGATGAACGATGGTCGCAATCATCTCTAAATGTCCGATTTCTTCCGTGCCGACATCCGTAAGGATTCCGGCAACGCTGCGGTACGGCATGCTGTAACGCTGGGAAAGATAGCGAAGCGAGGCACCGAGTTCACCGTCCGGACCACCATACTGGCTTATGATGAACTTCGCCAGTGCCGGGTTCGGATTTTTGATGTTTACAGGATACTGAAGTCTTTTTTCGTAATTCCACATGCTATGCCTCCACTTCCCAAGGCCACGGGCCCTGTGTCCAAGTCCAGCCCTTTGAGGTGTCGACACCGTAGAAGGTCAAAGGACCGTAGTTTTTTTCGTATTCGTCGCGATATTGCATATACATTGCCTGATTGTCGCGGAAAAAGTCAAGCGCCATCCGGTTTGTCGGGTGGGAGTCAAGGAAGAGCGCGGTGTCGTAAAGCGCGAAGCCAACAGCCTCAACCTTATTGAATAATTCCTGTCTATCCATTACATTCTTCCTCCTTTGCTGCGCTCGCTCAAAATGGTTCTGCCCTCAAACGGGAGGTCAAGCTCAGGGAAAATCGTTCCGCGCGAAAGACCTTTTTCTGCGGAATAAGTGGTTTTCCACTGCTGCATCGGTGTATATGACATGGCAATCGGAAGACTGCCCAAATACATCGCATCGAAGCCGGAGGCGTTTGTTCCCGGCCGATTATCACCACCGGAGCCACTTGTGCCGCCCTGATTGCCCGCGCCGCCACCGCCGGGCATCTCCGGATTCGGACTCGGATTCGGACTCGGACTCGGATTCGGATTCTGAGGCGGTTTTACAGGATTTGACGGTACGGTATCGCACCTTCCTCCCATCGTTATGGGCATGCCTATATAAGGATCTTTAATCAAAATAAATACCCCTTTCCTATTGATCTATGCTTTATTTTATGCATGACACACAGGAAGTGTGAAAAAATGATGAAGACAGGCATATATCGGCATAAAAGACTGGAAATCGGCATTTGTATGCGGTAGAATAGGGATATAAGAGATAAATTAGCGGCATTTTAACGTATAATTGATATATTATGTATTGGGGGAGTTGTGTAATGGGAAGTGATATGAAAAAAAAACGGAAGCAGACAGAGGAACAAATCAATACACAGCGGCTTTTGTCGGAGCGGAAACAGCTGGTCGCTTCACACAAGAGGGACATGCTTCTTTGCGTGGGTATTTTTGCGATAGCGACATTGGCATCATTCTTTTTCAAGAACGCGGCATCAGACCCGTCGCTTAACATCGCAATGCTCTATACGCTTGGTGTTTTTGTAATTACACGATACACAAACGGCTATGTGTACGGCATGCTCTTTGCGATAATGAGCGTTCTGTCCGTAAACTTTTTTTTCACCTACCCGTATCAGGACTTCAACTTCTCGATTGAAGGATATCAGGTAACATTCCTGGGCATGTTCGCCATTGCGATTATCACATCCGCAATGAGCAGCAACATGAAAGAGCAGGCAGAACAGCTTGCGGAACAAGAAAAGGAGCTCATGGAAGCGCAGAAGGAAAAAATGCGCGCAAACCTTTTGAGGGCCGTTTCGCACGATTTGCGAACGCCGCTTACGGGAATTATCGGAAACAGCTCGTCCTATTTGGAAATGGGTGACAGACTCACGGACGAGGAAAAAAGAGCTCTTGTAACTTACATAAACAACGACGCAAACTGGCTTTTGAACATGGTTGAAAATCTGCTGTCGGTAACCCGTATCAACAATGAGACTGCCTCCGTTGCAAAGTCGCTTGAACCCGTTGACGAGGTGGCATCTGCGGCGGTAATACACTTTAGGAAGCGTTTTCCGGATGCAGAAGTGCATGTAACGGTACCGGATAATGTAGTCATGGTAATGATGGATGCAATGCTGATTCAGCAGGTAATTATTAATATCCTGCAGAATGCACAGATGCACGCAAAGAGCACAAAACCGCTGGAGCTTACCATCGACGAAGATGAGGAAAAAGTTTTTTTCCATATCAGAGATTACGGAGTCGGCATAGACGAACACAGGCTTGAGACGATTTTCGACGGTGAGGGATATCGTTCGGAAAAGGCTAAGACGGACGGCTACAAGGGCATGGGAATCGGGCTTTCGATATGCAAGACAATTGTTACGGCTCACGGCGGCAGGATTATCGCCGTAAACCATAGGGACGGAGCGGAATTTTGCTTTTCATTGCCAAAAGAGAAGGAGGACTAGACAATGTATCAGAAAATCTCAATTTTAATGATAGAGGACGAAAAAAGCATTTGCGATTTTATCAGCAAAACGCTGAATTCACATCAATATAAGGTCAACGCGGCACACAACGGAAAAGATGGACTCACGATGATTACATCCTCGCTTCCTGATTTGGTTTTGCTGGATTTGGGGCTTCCGGACATGGACGGCCTCGAAGTCATAAAGAAAACAAGAGAGTGGTCAAGTCTTCCGATTATCGTTATTTCGGCAAGAACACAGGAAAAAGAAAAAGTCGCCGCGCTTGATGCCGGTGCCGATGACTATATTACCAAGCCTTTTGGAACTTTCGAACTCCTTGCGCGGATCCGCACAGCAATCCGGCACAACAACAGGCTCACAGACGACACAATGAACAACAACCGGCCGTATTCGGCGGGCGGGCTTGTCATCGACTTTGAAAAGCGGATTGTAAGCCTCGAGGGAGAAGAGATTCATTTCACGAGAGTGGAATATAAAATCGTATCGCTGCTTGCCAAAAATTCAGGTAAGGTTATGACCTACGACACGCTGATTAACGAAGTCTGGGGGCCGTATGCGGACGACAACAACAGAATCCTTCGGGTAAATATGGCAAATATACGCCGTAAGATCGAAAAAAACCCGGGGGAACCGAAATATATCTTTACGGAGCTGGGCGTAGGCTACCGTATGCTTGAAGATGAAACTTTATCCATTTAACGAAAGAACGACAGGACGAAATGCAGAAAAACAGAAATACAGAAAAAAACCAGGAATGCTGCGGTCTTTTGGGGCGCAGCTTAAAACATAGCTTCAGCCCTGAAATTCACCGTAGAATCGGAGAACTTACAGGCAGGCCCTATGAATATAAATTATACGAAAAAGAACCGGAAGAAGTCGAAAACTTCCTCCGAAACGGCGAATGGGACGGACTGAATGTCACAATACCATATAAGGAAACGGTCATGGCTTACTGCGATGAGCTTTCGGAAGAGGCACGCGCAATCGGAGCGGTGAATACGCTTGTTCGCCGAGACGGCAAAATCGTCGGTTACAATACAGATTATACAGGCTTCCGAAAGAGCCTGGAACAGAACGGCGTGGCGGTGCGCGGCGCACGAACCATGGTGCTCGGGAGCGGCGGAGCCTCCAAGGCTGTCTGCCGCGTTCTTGAGGATATGGGGGCTGCAAGTGTTAAACTTGTGAGCCGGAGCGGAAAAATCAATTATGAAAATCTGAACCGGCATAAGGATGCCGAGATTTTGGTTAATACAACGCCGGTCGGTATGTACCCTAATACAGGGCAGGCCGCTGTGTTTCCGGGAACTTTCCCGAACTTGAAGTGGGCGGTGGATGTTATCTATAATCCATTGCGGACGAATTTTTTATGTCAGGCTAAGAAAGCCGGGATAAATTATATGTCAGGGCTTGCGATGCTGGTTCTTCAGGCACTGGCTGCTGCAGAAATCTTTTGGGATGAAACAATCAGTGCTTCGGTTGGAAGACAGATTGAACGCGAGCTCACCGCGGAAAAAGAGAACATTGTGCTGATTGGCATGCCCGGAGTCGGCAAAACGACGACCGGAATCGCTTTAGCATCAGAACTGGGACGCCCGTTTTATGACATAGATGAAATGATTGTGTCGATGGCAGGAAAGAGCATTCCCGAAATCTTTACAGAAGATGGAGAAGACGCTTTCCGCCAGGCGGAATCAGAAGCTGCAAGGGAACTCTCCAAGGTTACAGGTGCGGTAATCGCCTGTGGTGGTGGAGTAGTCAATCGCGAAGAAAATTATTATACTCTGGCGGAAAACGGACATATTGTTTTTTTGAACAGAGACATCAGCCTTCTTCCCACGGACGGCAGGCCTGTCAGTCAGGCAGTGCCGCCGGAAAGACTGTACCGCATCAGGCTTCCTTTATACAGAAGCTGGTGTGATGACGAAATTGAAATCACAGGGAACTCCCCTGAGGAAACTGCTGCACATATCATGGATATGCTGCAAGGGGTTTAATGGTTACAAATATAAACGTAAATCCCGTCTCGTTTTGAGATGGGATTTTTCTAAGCGGGATGTTCGAAATTTACTGTATTTACTGCATACTTATCTGTCGGAGACTCCAGGCGGAATGTTTGGGAATATCGGTTCACCGCAATACATATACACGTATTTGATGGTATAAAGATCGACGATTGCAACATTGCCGTTGGAAATATCCTGAAGCAGCACATAGTTGTTGCCGACGCCGACGAGGAAACCGTAGCGGTCTTCCGTCGAGTCGGAGCCAATCATCTGCTCTACACGCATATAGCGGCCAATCTGCGTATGCAGGAATCCGTTCATATACTGAATGGATTCATAGTCAATCGTCTGTTCGTACTCCGGCGGCATCAACGGACTGCTTGGCACGGCGAAGATCGGGGTCTGTTGACCGCTGTTTTCCAAAGAATTGACATAATCGGTCATGTTCTGGTAAATCAACGGAACGGAAGCAGTGTTCGACTGAAGGGCAGCATTTGGATTTATGTACGAAGGCGATGTACTGCCTGCCTGCGGGCGAAACCATACGCCGCTGTCGTTTGCCATGTTGTTTGTTGTGGTGCTTTGCATATCCGCTGAAGGAATCGTCTCCTGCGGGTCTGTGACAGCTTCGGAAACTGCCGGGGAAACCGCCATGTCTTCAAACTCGATTTTATCTCCGATCTGTACCTGACCTTTGCGAATCATCGTTGGTGTAATCACGTTATTGCATGGTGTCATAGAAATCCTCCTGAAAATTTAAGTTTCTGCGTACCGTTCTGTCGGTATGTAAAAACAGTGATTGCCGACGCGGTTGTGGATGACGCCGACCCTTGTAGGAAAGTAGTTCGGACAGGAATCACTGTAAGGATTGAAGAAAAACAGCGATTCGTCGACGCCCGCCAGCCTGCCGCCGGCCAGTGCCCAGTCTACGATGTCATAGTGCTCCTGCGAGGGCGTCATGTTGTAGACGTTCTGTGCGTTATATCTGCCGCCGACGGTCTCCTGCATGCATACAAATTGACCCGGCTGTGTGATAATCGCACGCACATCGCCGCCGTTATTGACCCGCGAAAATTCGCCCACGTTGATGGTCGCGCGATTCATGATGACCGTGGCGACCGCCTGCATTCCCGCGGTTCCTTCTCCGCCCGCCTCACACTGTATCAATCTCGCGAATAATTCCCTGGTATCCAGTCCCATATCTATCTCCCATCTGCCTATAGACTCAACTTATCTTATGCGGAACAGTTTGCGGATGTGCATGGAAAAAATCAAAAAAATTAAAAAAAACTTTCATTTTCCCACCCTTTTTGGCAAAAAGGGTGGGGTTTTTTTGTGTGAAAAAGAGTAGAATATCAAACAAGAATATGCCAAGCGAGGCGTGGCAGAACAAAAAAGTATTTTGCGAAAGGAGGATTTGCTGTATGCAATACGGTTTGAGTGTAAAGTGGCATAATTCTTGCAATAAACAGACCGTCATAGCTCTGTATTTTTTGCGCGCCCCAAAAATCCATACGTTAAAAAAAGCAGGCTTTTTTTGTCCGATTACACGCGGATAAAAGGAGTCTTTTTTGTCATGATTTATGACTGGAAAGGAGGAATAGAAATATGAAAGCACGAAAGAAATTCTTTACCATGTTTCTGTCGATGCTTTTGGTGTTCACCATGATGCCGTTGTCGGCCATACCGGTCACCGCGGCAGACAGCACAGATCCGCCGCCCGCGGCGCTTGATCAAACGAAGCTCGTGGACGAAACACTGACAGAAACCGATATCCAAACAGAAACGGAGAGTAAGACCACACCGGAGCCTCCGCCTGTGTCGGAGACACAGGACGGTTCCCAAAACCTGCCGGACGCGGAGACTTCGGTCGGGCCGAAGACTCCGTCTATCGCTAAAGCACCGGCGCGAGCGGGAGGGACGCCGGATAATACCTACGGCCATGTGGTGCTGAACTTCAACGAGTCGAGTGCAATCAAGCTGTACAACAACAACTACATCACCGCGTGCGCTCCGGACGCTAATGTGTGGAGCGGCGTCCCCAACGGGGGCGACTACCTTGTGCGGTATCACGAGGGGATCCTGTACCTCAATGGCAACCTGCAGGACGTGCGGATCGATCTGCACAACGCCAAGCGCTTCCCCAATGAATCGAAGCGAAGCGTGCTTGTCTATGTGGAGAACAATGTCACCATGAGCGGACGCGATACCCTTTTGGATCTGCAGGACGGCACAAATGCGACGCTCCATATTGTTCCCGGTAAGTGCCTCACCCTGAATCTTACCAGAAACGCGCAATCGACGACCAGAGGCGCAGCCATTTATGGTGCAGGAGGCTCCAATCTGACCGTCATCGGCGGCGGCGAGCTGCATATCAATGCCTATGGCAGTGGCGATAAAAGCGACGCCTATACCTATACATTCGGAATCGCCCTCCGGGGCGACCTGACGCTTTCGTCGGGTATCTACAGTGCTGGCAGCCCGGGTGTCCAGATCAATGTGAGCAACGACAGCACCAATACCGAGAGCGATAAGGTCGTCGGCGTCGATGTCCATGGGCTGACGGTGAAGGACGAGTCCTTCCTGAAGATCGATGTAACCGGCCGTGCGCTGGATCCGAATACAGAAGGAGACAGTTCCAGAGAGGGCGCCATATTGGGGCGGGTCAACGGCGCCATCAACGCCGGCAGCATGAAGCTGCTGGACAAAGCCTCGGTGGATATTACCTCCCACAAAAATGTCGTCAGCGATATTGCGCTCACCGGCGGCGGCGAGGTGCTGAAGGTGGATACCGAGGGCTACTTCCATATCACCAACTATGGCAACATCACCCGTTATCCCGATGATGATGATAACAAGCACAAGCTTTCCGACCACCCCGATGCTAACATCTACCTTCCCGTGAAGGAAGCCACCGCCAACATCGTCCGGGTGGAGGAGGGGATGGTCATCGACTCCTATTCCCGCATTGTGGACCGTTGGTATGATGAAGTAATAAACGGCACGGAGCAGTGGAACTGGGTCATCGGCCGCGGCACCCGCTACGGCGGCGGCATCGGCATAGAGCCCACGCTGGGCACAGATATGTATGTGGGCACCCGCCGCGTCGGTGAAGCAGTCAAAGTAAGTGACAATGACTATAGGTACACCTGGGGCAAGTATGAGTATATCTACTCCACCACCGGCGTTGCCACCGTGAAGCAATCCAGCGGTCTGACCATGGACTGGGAGCAACCACCGGGTGCTGCCAGCAGCGTCTACTATGCCAGGGTGAGGGAGCCAGGGTTCAACGACATCTATATTGTGCACAAGGGCGCGAACCTGTCTTTGGAGGCGCCGGAGGGAAAGGGCAAGTTCCTCTACTGGTACGACGCCCTGCACCCCACCGGCAGCGGAAGCACAAGCTGGACGAAGCCCAACCAGACCTTCACCAATATCCGGCAGGATATGGTGCTGGTGCCGGTGCGCGACCCCATGAAGACGGGCCCCAACTTGAGTGATGTGGGCTATAAGGAACAATGGGACAACGATCTCGGTACCAACATCCGCTATGCCTATCAGGATCTGACCTTTGCGAAGGAGGACGATATCAGCAACAGCGGCGGATACCGTGTCATGCTGGTACCCGCGCAGCTGCCCACCTACGGCGAGAAGACCTACGCCGTCAAGGACCTGAAGGGCAGATCTGTCATGGGTCTGGACAACAGCCGCCTCTATGCAGATGCGAAGGGCAGCGATGTCTATGGGACACAGCTTTCCGCAAGACAAATTGCGCCGGGGAGCTACCGCATCGCTTACTATGATAATGACACCACTATATGCTTCTTCAGTACGCCCTTCAAATTTGATCCGCCCGTTGCCCCGCCGTATATCGACCCGGTCACCCAGTTCTATGATAGCGGCGGCACCAAAACCGTGAAAATCACGGCGGAGCGCAACCAACCCATCAAGTACCGCCAGTGGGACTACGACAAGAACCAGTGGGGAACGCTCATTAGCTACGACGGCCCCTTTGATGTGACCGTCACCACCGCGCAGGACGTGCGCATCAAGGCCTACGCAGGTCCCATCACAAAGGAGATCACCAGCGAGGTGCGCTATGCCATGCGGCCCACCGGCGTACCCACGGTGAAATACGGCGACACGGTGCTCAGCACAACGGACGCTTATCTGCCCAATCACTACTTCTACGGCTCGATCGAGCTGACGGTGGAGGCGCCCGATGGCTATGAGGTCTGGTATAATAATAACCACGCGCCGTATGAGACCAACAACGGGATCGAAGGCTTCAAGGTGGAGGAGGGCGGCAAGGTCACCCTCGACTACAGCGGCGAGTTCCACTTTAAGCTGGCCAAGGTCTTTACCGTGGACGGCGTGCAATACCGGAAATTGGCCAATTCGTACACCCGGGTCAAGCTGGTTAAGCAGAACGAGCTGCCCGCCCCGAATGTGACGGTAAAGACCAAGGAGGGCGGCCAAACGCTGACGCCGAACGGCAACACCTATACCATGACGGAGAATGTGGTAACGGTGACGCTGGAATCGACTGGCAACTGGCCCCTTAACGCCACCATAGCGTACGATACCAACGGCAACGCAAGCCCCACCTTCTCGACGGGCTACACCGCGCCCTTTGATGTGCGCGGTGCGGGTACGCTCGCCGTGTTCACCCTCGTCCCCAAGGCGGGCGGCGGGTATGAATACAAACGCACGGCGTATACCTTCAAGCTGGCGGAGAATTTGCAAAAGGTGATAGTTTCCGTTCTTAACGGCGACTGTACTGCCTATTATACGAAGGAAGACGGTTCAGAGGGGACGATCACGGCCGATCTCTACGGCCAAGAACTCAAGGTCGGCACAAGGGTACGGGTCGTACCGAACAAGCCCGCCGGGAAGGTATTCAAGAAGTGGGAGATCTCCAATTATGAAGAATGGCATATTTGGGGAACTTACGGAACGGGCGATTATTATTATAGCCCCGAGCTGGTCTTCTATGTGCCGAAGCCCCAGTACAGCAGCCCTACCCAAACCAAGATCTTGGGCATAACGGCGACGTTTGGAACGGCTGCCGAGGCAAGCATTTCCGGGGTGACGAAGGTCGACCTGGTTATGAACAAAACGGTGGGTGAAAGCATTTCGCTGAATTACAACAACAAAGAGATGCGTACCATCTCCTGCCAGTGGTGGGAGGGAGCGAGTGTAGGCGCGGACAACGAGGCCCTGCCCGGTGCTGTGACCTTTGACCCCGACAAGACCTATACCGTCAAGGTGACCATCAAGGCCAACCCGGGCGCGTTCTTTACCACCACCTCCGGTGTGGCGATCGGCAGTTGGGGCGAGCATTTCACGGTGCCCGATGACAAGATCATCGGCACATATGACACGCTGACCTTTACCGCCACCCCGATCCGGCAGATCGACCTGACCATGCCCGCGCCCCTGACCGTCGGCGATTCCCTGCCCACAGCTGCGCAAGTCGGCGGGCTGCCGGAAGGCGTAACGGTGCAGGCGCTCACTTGGCCGTACATCACCCCCGGCGGCAACACCGTTCCGGAGACGAATGATGGGACGGTGCGTGCTGCTCTCACGCTGAAAACAGACGGCACCCGCCCGATTTTGGTGGGTGAGTATAAGTACCCCACCGTCAACGGCGTGGAGCATATGTATACGCGTAACAGCAGCAATGATTATGTCACCGACGGCAGCACGGTAATGATGGGGAGCATCGACCTGCCCGTGAAGTCCAAGGGCGTGACGGTGAGCGGGACTATCACCAGCTATGGTGATGCAAACGAGACCGTTACCGTGACGCTGACAAAGCAGGGCGAGACAGCCCTAGTCTTTACAGACACCCTCACCGGCAACAGCGCAGCCTATTCCTTTGAGACCGTTCCTACCGGAGAGTACACCCTGAAGGTGGAGAAAAAAGGTCATGCGCCATTCACCAAGGAGATCACGGTAGGCGACAGTAATGTTACCGAGGATGTGACCATCTACCTCATTGGGGATGTGAACCGAGACGGAAAGATAGATGCCAACGATATGCAGCGAATTTATGCACATATTAGCGGTGAAAATGTTTTTTCTGACCTTGCCCAAGGCGATGTAAACGGAGACGGTAAGGTAGATGCCAACGATATGCAGCGAATTTATGCGCATATCAGCGGTGAAAATTTGCTTCATTAATTACACGTGAAAGCTCATAAAATCAATGATTTAGGGCTTGACATTGTAGGAAGGAGAATCAGAATGAAAAAATTTATGGCAATTATCCTAACACTTGCCATGGTGATGTCTCTCTGCGTAGTTCCCGCATCTGCTGCGGGCAGCGGAGTTACCATCACTATAACCCCTGACAAATCAAGGGTAGATACCGCTACGGGAGATGCCGTAGTAACTTATACGATAAAGGCAAAAGTGAACGACCCGACGTTGAAAGTCGGTTCCTTGACAATCACATTAGATCCCAGTGCCGGTTTGACGCTGGCAGAGCAAGATGAAGATAGTAATGCCACCTTTTATTATAAGGAGAATGCGAATCTCAAATATGATAAGAACTTTAACAAAGACGGTATTTTTGCTACCAATGCCGATTATGCTCCCAAAACAAAAACATTTGTAGCAGTTGGTACAACCTCCACTAGAAATCTAAACGCTTCCAGCGGAGAAGTGGTCTTGATGACCATTATGGGTAAGATCGCAAAGGGGACTACCGGTTCGGTCACCTTGAAAACCACGCAACACAGCTATGGAGACCCTTCGGGAGCGACTGCTTCTCAAGACTGTGATGTAACGCCGGCTTCTGTCACTATCATGAAGCCGCCTATCACCAGCGTTTCTGCCACTGTGTCTCAGCCTGTGAAGGGCCATCCACTGGACACCACTGTAAATGTGGGCACGGCGCGACGACCTACACCGCTAATGTAATGTGGAAAGATGTTGAGGAAAACATGACTGCCACCGGAGACGCAAAGCCGGGGAAGATCTATACCGCGCTCATCACCCTAAAGGCAAAAGAGGGCGAGACATTCGCTATGTCATTGAACAACACAACGACGTCCGGCGGTTATACGATCCAGAGGCTCAACTCTACCGAACTGCTGTTGAGCAAGGAGTTCGATAGAACGAATTTGAAGGAAACGACTGGCATTGCTATCGATAATACCACGCTGACGGTGGCCGTGCCCGCGGCAAAGCCTAATATGGAGCGGAAGGCCGAGCTGCCTCTCACCGCAAAAGTCAACTATGACGACGGCACTGATGAAACTGTGGATGCTACTTGGTCGATCGTCACCGATCCCAAGCCCGAAGGCGTGAACATTGAAGCGGACGGCAAGCTGACTGTTACCAACAAGGCGGCAGGCGGCACAGTTGAAGTGAAGGCCGCTTATAACGGCATGATCGATAAAAAGACTGTGACCATCACCAAGGATACCCTGAAGCCGAGCGCCATCGTTGCCACGGCTCCTACCGAAGGAACCAATATCATCATACCAAACGGCGGCACGAACACCAGCGGCAATTGCAGCTACAAGGTCTATGACCAGTATGGCGCCGAAATGACCGGAAGCCATGCGACATGGAAGATGAAACTGGACCCCACAACCGTTACGGGCGTGAATCTTATCGCCGCCAACGGCAGCATTTCCGTGACCAGCGATGCTACGGCATGCAAAGCAACACTGTACGCCGAGATAGGTGAGGTGAAATCCAATGAGATCACCTTCAACATTGCCCGCGAGGCCAGTGTGGCGAAGTCGTTGACCATTGAGGGTTCTGCAGATAGCGTGAATGTTCCTACGGTGACTGAACCCGGCACACCGGAGCGTGCGTATGAGTCCTATACTGCCAAAGTGAAGGATCAGTACGGCGCCGAAATGACCGGGCAGACGATCGAATGGAGCTTCACCGACAAGCCTGGTGTGACCTTCAACAACGGTCAGCTGACTGTTACGAACAAGGCAGATGCTGGCACTGTGACCATTACGGCCAAGTCCAGCACTCTCACCGCTACCAAGAATGTGACCATCAACAAGGCGGTGCCAAAGGAAACCTTTGTGAGGATCACCGCACAGGACAACGAGCCTCCTGTTACCACCATTATCTGCACCGGCAGCCAGCGGTCGGAGGACTACACAGCCACAGTCTATGACCAGTACGGCGTAGAGAAGCAGGACGATGTAAATTGGAGTCTTGCCCCTGCTGCGTACTCCGGCGTGAGCTATGAGATCTCTGAAACCAACGGTAATATCGTGACCCTTAAGGTTGCCCCTAACACTGCCGCAGGCAGTTTCAAGCTGGTGGCTACCAGCCAAACCGTTACCACAGTCAAGGGTGAACTGAAAATCAAAGTGCAGAAAAAGAACGATGTCAGCGGTAAGATCAACTTCAATGGCGGCTCGCTGACCTATAATGGCGAGGGACAGGAGTACGAGGCTGCTGAGCTTGACAACTCTGTTACTGCCGGTACAGGTGGAGCGTGGACTTACACCTATGCCGTCAAATCCGGTGCTACCGGCACGCTGGATGCAGCAGGTCTGCCTAAGACCGTGGGCACCTACACTGTAACAGCCACCTACGAGGACAGCCTCAACATCGGCAGCAAGTCTGCTACATTGACCATTACGCCTAAAAAGGTGGACATTCCTGCCCCTGCCCCTGACACCACGGTGTACACCTATGATGGAACCGCCAAGACCTATAAAATTTCCGCTAGCGCGGACTACACTGTGAATAACGCGACACAGACCAACGCCAACGAGGCAGGCTACCTTGTCACCGTTGCGCTGAAGGATGAAATTAACACCACTTGGACGGACGGCACTACTATTGTTAAGCATTATACCTTCATCATCAAGAAGGCCACCCCTACCGGCGAACCTTCATACACGAAGATTACCGAGGACGGCAAGCCCCTTGCAGACGCAGCACTTGCAATCGGTACAATAACTCCGTCAGGAGCAATTAAGTGGGTAGAGGATGATGGAACAACTGTGTTGCCAGATACAACCCCGGTTGCAAAGAATAAAGCGTACAAATGGCTTTTCACCCCTGCGGATACTGCAAACTATAATACGCTGACAGGAAGTCTGACTCCGTATTACGTAGCATCCTCCGGCGGCAGCCATGTTTCGAAAGTACAGAAGCCGGAGATCACCATCATCGGCTCCGGTAAGGCAGACCTCAGTGCGGACGGCAGAACGGCGACCATCACCGCGGCTGCCGGACACGAACTGGTATCCGTAGTCTTAAACGGTAAGGAAATGGGTAAGATCGAGAAACTCACAGGTCTGAAGACCGGTGACAAGGCGAC
>ULVD01000779.1_pt1 | contig 51309 bp, 46 predicted proteins | sample 1959101 | NCBI WGS metagenome assembly ULVD01 (sample SAMEA4835777, study PRJEB28245) | human gut metagenome | biome: gut microbiome; material: fecal sample | place: Denmark | collected 2008
TTACTTCAGAATATTGTCTAACTTTTTGGGGTCACTTCAAAGCTGTGTACGTCCTTTTTTATTTTGTTATGAGCACCTGCACTCGAAGCAGTACCACTCCTCCTCGTGACGGTGGGCGATGATCTCAAGTCCGGCCGAGCGCAGGGCGGCGGCGACCTCGTCCTCTCGGCCGTCTATGATGCCGGAGGTGATGAAAACTCCGCCCGGCGCCATGAAGGCGCGCACGAACGGCGCAAGGGGGATTATCACGTCCGAGACGATGTTCGCAAGCACGATATCATAGCCCGTGCCGAGCATTTTGCGAAGCTTTGCGTCGCCGATTATATCGCCGGCATAGACCTTCATTTTGTTTGTCCCGATGCCGTTGAGCGCCGCGTTTTCCATGACGGTGTCGGGCGCTTTGGGGTCGATGTCGCAGGCAGTGCAGAAGTCGCTGCCGAGAACGAGCGCACCGATGCCGAGTATGCCGCTGCCGCAGCCGAGGTCGAGAGCCCTCTTGCCCGCGCCCGCGTATTTTTCGAGCGCCGTGAGGCACATGCGCGTCGTCGCGTGTGAGCCCGTGCCGAACAGGAGACCGGGGTCGAGGCGCAGGGGCACCCTGCCCTCATCGGAGCAGTCTATCCACTCCGGCACGACAAGGAGCTTTTCGCCGATCTCAAGCGGCTCGTAGTACTGCTTCCAGTTATTTTCCCAGTCCGCGTCGCACACGGAAGCCGTTTTTACCTCGAACTCCGCCCTGACGGCGGCGAGTAGCACTGCGCCCTTGTCGTTATCCTCGACGTAGAATTTCACGCGCGATACTCCCCTGTAGCTGTCCTCAAGAGCGGAATCGACATAGTCCCAGTACTGGCGGTTATTATCCAGAAAGGCCTTGAAATCGTCCTCGTTTTCGATGACGAAGCCGTCTATGCCGAGGGCAGTGAGCCTGTCGCATACCTCGTCGGTGTTTTTGCATTCTATCGTGACTTCCGTGTAGTTCATCCTAATACCTCAAAACTGCCCCGCTTTTGAGCGGGGCAGCAACTATTTAATTCTTATTCAGAGTCGTCGCTTATAAGACCGTAGCCGCCGTTCTTGCGGCGATAGACTACTGAGATCGCGCCGTCCTCCTGCTCGTTGCGGAACACGAAGAACTCATGCTCCAGAAGGTTCATCTGAAGGATCGCCTCCTCCGGGGACATGGGCTTGATGGGGAAGCGTTTGCTGCGCACGATCTTGAATTCCTCATCCTCATCGTCCTCAGCGGGAGCAAACGAGGGTCTCGCCTCCTTCTCGAGCGCGCCTTCTCTCAGGCGTTTTTCAAGACGGGTCTTGTTCTTGCGAATCTGGCGTTCAATGGCCGCGACGCCGGAATCAACGGAAGCGTACATATCGTTTGTAAGCTCGCTTGCCCTGTAATACAGGCCGTTGTTGGAAACCGTGATCTCAGCCAGGAATCTGCCGCGCTCCATGCTGAACGTGATGCTTGCGCTGCTTTCGGTCTTAAAGAAGCGGTCGAGCTTGCCAACCTTGCGCTCAGTATAGGCTCTGAGCTCTTCGGAGGTGCCCATCTTTTTTTCGGTAAACGTAAATTTCATATGTGCCGGCTCCTTTCTGCTTTGCAGGATATATCCTGCTTGATTGTATTATAGCACACGCTCACACAAATTGAAAGGTGCTTTGTTAAATTTGCCTTAAAATTTAAAAATATGTTCCCGATTTTTATTCAACACTGATATAGCAATTGGGAAGCGCAGCCTTGAGCGACTGTAGCTGATCTGCGCTGATGCTGTTTCCGCCGAGCCAAAGCTGCTTGAGATTTTTAAGCGAGGTGAGCGCGGAGACATCGCTTATGCGGTTGTTTGAAAGGTCGAGCGTCTCAAGCGTTTTGAGCTGAGACAGCGGCGACAGGCGCGAGATGGAGTTATTTGAAAGGTCGAGATGCTTCACATTTGAAAAGCCGGAGACCTTTGAAATATCGCTCAGTCCGAGTCCGTTTGCCTCAACCGTTTCTGCGTCGCAGGCAAAGCTTTTGCCGCCGAGGACTATCTCTCGCTTCAGCTCCGAGTGGCTTATCGTGCAGCCGGAGAGCTTCTTTTGAAGCGTGGTCACCGCGGCCTCACTGAGCTCGGAGTTATCCTTTATGCTGAGCTTTTTAAGATTTTTGAGCCCGTAGAGCTCCTCAAGAGACGCATCCTTCAGGCCGGTATCATCCAGCCACAGGGTCTTGAGGTTCGTGAGCCTTCCGACAGCGGCGATGCCGCCGAGCTCGTTGGAGCTCAAATTGAGCTCTGTAAGGCTCGTCAGATCCTGAAGCGCGGCCACGGACTTTATTCTGTTGCCCGCAAGATTGAGATAAGTGAGCTTGGAAACGCTCATCAGCGGGCTTATATCGCTTATCCTGTTGTTTGAAAGATCGAGCTCGGCAAGCTCCGGTATGTCGACCAGCGCAGAGATATCCGAGATGGAGTTATCCGAAAGATCAAGCTTTTTGAGCTTCGTGCAGACCGACAGGAGCGATATATCGTGCACATCGCAGCCGGACAGGTCAAGCTCAGTCACGTTATTGTCGAAGGTCTTGCCGCCGAGCTTTATCTCGATAACATCCTCCTTCGCATCGTCACTGTAGATGATGCAGTCAGGCAGCTCCTCCTTGAGCTTTTTAAGCTGCGACTGCTTTATGTCCATATCCCCGATGGTGAGCATCGAAAGGCTGTCAAGCCCGTAAAGCGGGCTGAAATCCTTAATCTCGTTGCCGTCAAGGTGGAGCGTTCTGATTGAGGATAGCTTCTTGAGGGGGCTTATGTCACTTATCTTATTGTTTGAAAGATCGAGCGAGCTGAGCTTTTTAAGCGATGACAGGAAGTCAAGCTCGCTTATCTTATTATCCGAAAGCTTCAGACTCGTAAGCTCTGTGAGCTTTGCGATATCCTTGAGCGCGGCAGAGCCCGCGCCCTTGCCCGAGAGATCGAGCACCGTTGTTTCAACATCGTACTGCTCTCCGCAGATAACGACTATCTTGCCGCTGTCATAGTCTTCCTTGGCTTTTTTGAGCCGTTCGATCTCGGTTTTTATCTTCTCATCGCCGCTCGTGGAGCTTTCCAGGATGGCGATGGCATTAACATAGTCGTACTTTGCCTCGTAGCAGCGGCTCATAAGCAGCAGGCACTCATCGGTCTTTTTTATCTCCATGACCTCGCGAAGCTTGCTGAGGGCATTGTCGTAATCTCCTGAGTAGTAATACTCCTGCGCCCGGCTGAAGGCTTTATCATAGTCCTTTTCAGCGCCCCCTGTTTTCAGAAGCAGAATCAGCGCAAGCATCGCTGCCAGCGCCGCAACGATGGCAGCGCATATTATTATGAGCTTCTTTTTCCTTTTATGCTCGCGGCGCTCGGCCTGCTCACGGATGATCTCCTCGGCTCTTGAGCCTGGCTCGTCTGGAAGCTCGGACTCGTCATACTCGGGCTCGCCGTCTTCATTCTGCGGCGTGAGCTCATAGCCCTCGGTCTCGCGAAGGATCTCCTCAAGCTCGGGATCGAAGATGCTCTTATAGCCCTCATTTACCGTGTCCAAAACGGTTTTTTCCTCATCGAGCTTATGCAGCTGCTGCTCGATATCACTTTTTTTGACCACAACGGTTTTTTCTTCATTCGGGTCTTTTCTTATTGTGTCACTCATTCTCGTCACCCCCCTGTGAAAGCGCGTCGGGCACGATCTCTCCCTCTGGCGGCTCCTCACTGCTGACGAGAAGATCTATGGTCTGCTGCTCGACACTGCCGGCCTTTTCCGCGGCAAAATCGCGCCTTTTCATGGCAAAGCAGGTGCACAGCAGAGCCGCCATTATGCACAGCACCGATATCTCCGGCAGAAGCTCGGAGAGCTCCACGGCCTTATCCGCCGGTGCGATCATGTCCCTGTCCAGATAAATATGTACTATAAGCGGCAGTCCGAACAGCGGCGCAAGCAGCCATTTTGTCCGGATGACGCCGAACACCGTCGCCGTGTAAATAAACGCGACGGCAAGATAAAGGCATATGCACAATATCGTGTGCAGTATGCTGTCAAAGCCGAAGGCTTTTATGATAAAAAACATTACGCCCAGCAAAACCGGTATGAACGTCAGGCTGAAAAGACGCCTGCCGGCATACAGTATCAGGACAATAAACAGCAGGCTGCATAGTATCGGCAGAGCAATCTGGAATATGATGAAGCTGCTATTCTGATTTGACCAGAAGCCCCAGTAGCCGAGAAAACGGCACAGCACCGAAAGCATCATGAATATCACCGCGAGCTTTACGAAAAAGTTGCTTTTGCTCACCGAATATCTTATCTTGTCGTTTTCTATCTCCATTTTTCGTCTCCGATCAGAACGCCCAGTTTCCGTTTTTGAATATCTGTATCCTGTCTCCGCTCTCCGTCTCGCCGACAATGTCAAGATCCTCCGAGCCTATCATGAAATCCTCGTGGATCATGGAGGAGTTTATGCCCATATCGCGGCACTGTTCGAGTGTATAGCTCTCGAAATCCTTTATGCAGCTTGTAAATCCGTCGCCGAGCGCAAGGTGGCAGGCGGCGTTTTCGTCAAACAGCGTGTTGTAAAACATGATACCGCTGTTTCTTATCGGGCTGTCATAGGGCACGAGCGCGCACTCGCCGAGCATTTTCGAGCCCTCGTCCATATTAACAAGCGTTTTGAGCGCCTCCTCGCCTTTTTCGGCCTTCACCCCGGCAACGACGCCGTTTTCAAAGCGGATGCTGAAGTTTTCGATCATCGTTCCTCGATATGACAGAGGTCGCGTGGAATATACGATGCCCTCGGCCTGTCCCTTCATGGGGCTTGTGAAGACCTCCTCGCTGGGGATATTGGGATTGAAGGTCACGCTCGTGCCGAGCGTATCCTCGGCTCCGGCGAGAAACTGCGCCTGCGGGATGAGGCCGACGGTCAGGTCTGTGCCGTTTGAGCTTTTATAGTGCAGCCTGCGCAGAGACAGTGAGTTTAAATATGCACATCTTCTCTTGAGATCGGCGTTGTGCTCGCGCCAGGCCTCTATCCCGTCGCCGTCGGCGCGTGAGGTGTACAGTATGGCCTGCCACAGCCTTTCGACGGCCTCGGTCTCGGACAGCTCCGGGAACACCTTCTTGGCCCACGCCTTTCCCGGCACTGCCGCTATGACCCACTGGTACCTGTTCTCCATCGAGTCGCGGATGGGCTTTATGACCGGCCAGCGCAGCTGCACGCTCCTGCCCCATTTTTCCTGATCGAGCTCATCAAGGCCAGAAGGGTCGGCAGATTCGATGTAGATCATGGCCGGCAGTGTTTTTGCCCTGTGCAGGAGCTTTTCCTTCTCCCAGCCCGTGATCTCGCCGAGACGCTCGACGGTCTGGTACTTCACATGCTTGAGCTTGAGCGGCTGATGCGTCCACTCGACCCTGACCTCGGCGGCGCCGGCAAGGTAGCACTGCTCAACGAGCATTTCCACAAACTCCGGCTGATCGAGCTCGGCGGAGATTATAACATCCTGCCCCTCCTGTACATTCGCGCCGACCTTGACGATAAGCTCGGCATAGCTTTCAAGCTTTTCCGTGTCCATATATAAAAACATCTGCCTTTTGTATAAGAATAATCAAAGTTATTTTATCACACGGCTCGCGCAATTACTACACATTTATATTCTCCATGTGAAAATTTTTCGGGCGAATTCATATTGAGTTAACAAGTTTCTTATAGTATACTTAATCATTAAAATCTCAAATATTAAGGTGACGGCATGGTATCGAAAGCTCAGTGGAGGACAATCGCGATCGTCCTCGCAGTTGTTCTGCTGCTTGCCTCGTTCATGACGGGGCTTACCGGCATTGCGGACAATATAAATCCCGTGGGTGAGCTGCGTGAAGACTACGCGGCGTTCAAGAAAAACCTCGACGCACTCAGGGATAACAACAAAGCTCTTAAAGACGGCAAAGCCGAATATGACGAGAAGAAAGCCGAATACGACGAGCTTCTTGCGGCCTATAATGAAAAGTATGCGCAGTACGAAGCTGCCGACAGGAAATACAACGAGGATGTTTTGAGCTACAACCGGCAGCTCATAGCCTACAACGTCGGAAAAAATCAGCTCAGCAGCAGCGGCGCGCAGAGCGCCATCTCCTCCGGCCGCGCTCAGCTCAATTCCGGCTGGGAGGCTTACAATCAGGGCAAGGCGGCCTACGATCAGCTCACCTCGGCAATAAGCGAGCTTGAAAAAAAGCTCGTTCCGCACAGGCTTGCGCTGAAGATAGTCGGCAGCAGGGCCGGCATTGACCTTACAGACAGTTATTTGGCCGACATGAAAGCGCAGCTCGACTCGGCTTATGCCCGGCTTCAGCAGGGCGAATCGGGTCTGTCGCAGGCACAGCAGCAGGTGGATTCCGCACAGGCGCAGCTGTCGAGTATGCAGAGCGAGATAGCGTCGGGTCCGGCAAAGCTCGATGCCGACGGGCAGTCCGTCGCCGCGGCGAAGGCCGAGCTTGACAAGGAAAAGGAAACGCTCGACGCGAAGGCCGAGGAGCTATCCGTTTATGAGGACATAGAAGAAAAGGTCGAGCGCAGCCGCGAAAGCCTCATCGACGAGGGCTACGGCACGCCCGAAAATACAACCGCTGAGCTTTTAAGCTCAGCAAAAAAGCACGAAGGCTCGCTGCATTGGGCATATCTCAAGTCTCTCATTTCGTTTATCGTGACCTACTCCGCGCATCTTCTGGCCGTCGCCGCGGCGACCGCAGCGCTCATTCTGCTCGGCAAAAATCAGAATGTGCGCTCGTTTAAGCTCGCCGCCCTGGGCGCCGCTCTGGGCGCTGTAAGCGTTATCGCCTCGCTTATCTACGGCAGCGCAGACACGCTGGCCTTTGCCGCGGCCGTCCTCGCCGCTGTAGGTGTCGGACTTTCGCTGAATATCGAAAACGAATAGCAAAAAGCTCAGGCTGACAGCCTGAGCTTTTTCATTTAATTCCAAAGCCTTTCGGGATATATGCCGCGAGCCTTCATATCGGCTATCGCGGTCTTTACGGAATCAAGATCCTCGCGGTAGGTCATGCCGTACCAGGTTTCATTGCAGTCAAGTATGCTCACCGTCGCAAGGCCCTCGCGGAGCTGCTCGTTTGCAACAAATGGCAGAAAGTATTCGCACCTGAGCGGATTTACCGGCAGGCTCTTATCCAAAAACGCCGGGAAGCGAGCGTACAGCTCGTCGAGCATCATAGTTGAAAAGCCCCAGAAGTTCATGGACACCGTCGCGTCGCCGGAAAGCGGCACGAAGTGCTCTCCGTCCTCGGTATAGGCAGCGTTCCCGCCGCGCTTTTCGATGTGCGTGCGCTCTGTAATATCGACAAGATATCCGTTTTTTATATCGCACACGCCGCGCGCGACCGAGCCGTTTTCGGTGACGGTATTGCGCAGCCTGTAGCCGACCATGGCGTACTCTCCCGGTTTCCTGTCGCCGCTTAAGAAATCGTACATTGCCCTGTACGCGCCCGCGCCGTAAAAATCGTCTGCGTTTATGACGGCAAAGGGGCCGTCTACGACTCCTCGGCAGCACATAACGGCATGACCCGTGCCCCAGGGCTTTTCGCGGCCTGCGGGAACGGTATAGCCCTCCGGCAGAACGTCGAGCTGCTGATAGACGTATTTTACGTCAAAATACTTTTCCATGCGCGTGCCTATGGCGGCCCTGAAGCTGTCCTCTATCTCGCGCTTTATGATGAACACGATATTGCGAAAGCCAGCGCGATATGCGTCAAACAGCGAAAAATCGATTATCGCGTGCCCCTCGGCGTCGACGGCGGTGATCTGCTTCAAGCCCCCGAAGCGGCTGCCCATTCCGGCCGCCATTATAACAAGCGTCGGCTCTCTCATATCACTTACCGTTAAGATCAAGCTCGTTTATACCCATTGCGACGGAGATGCCGCGGACAGCCTCAAAGGTCTTTTCCTGAGCTATCTCCATGCCGGCGTTCATCGCGTCCTCGGTAAACTCCTTAACGTCGTCGGGAAGCTTTATGACCGTCTCGGTCGTTATATCGAACACGAAGTATTTCTCCTCGGGATCATGGATCTTTATGTTAAGATACAAAAACGCAAAGCCGCTCCACTCCTCGGGAAGCTTAACGGATACCTTGCCGGTCTGCGTGAGCTGAAGCTCCGCGCCGATGCTCGTGTCGAGTCTGCTGCTAAGGCTCACGGTCTTAAAATCAATGTAATCAACCTTCATTTTTCAGTTTACCTTTCAATTAGTTCTCTTTTTGCCGACGAAAAACGCCGCCATAAGTCCCGGCCCGCAGTTTGAGCCGATCGTGGTTCCGATATAGGTGTAAAACACGTCGCGGAAGCCGAATTTCTCCTTTATCTCCTCGCCGAAGCGCTCTGCCTCCTCGGCGATGTCCGAATGGCAGATATAAAGCGTCTGATCCTCAGGATCGATGCACAGATCGCCTATTATTTTGTGTATGCGCTCAATGGTGCGCTTTTTGCCGCGCTCCTTGGCCTGAACGATGAGATGTCCGTCAAGGTCGAGATTCAGTATCGGCCAGATGTTAAGCGCATGGGCTATCGTCATGCCCGTGCGGCTTACTCTTCCGCTGCGGTAGAGATAGGTGAGATCTCCCGTGGTGTAATAGGTGTTTATATTGCCCTTGACCCTTTCAAGCTCCGCCTGGCAGTCATCGGCGCTGCTGCCGCAGTCGCGCAAATCGGCGGCAAGTATGGCAAGCATACCGTAGCCGACTGAGGCGAGGGTCGAGTCTATGACCCTTATGTCCGCATCGGGGTTATCTGCCCTGAGCATGTCCGCCGCCGAAACTGCATTTGCCCATGTTCCGGATATTCCGCTGCCGAGCGCTATATGTATGATGGGCTTATTCTCCTTAAGAAGCGGCGTCCAGAATTCAGCAAACTGATACGGCGTGACCTGGCTCGTTTTCGGACAGTCGCCCGTTCGCATGCCGTCGTAAAAGTCCTTGAGGTCTTTTGGATCCATAGTATCGGTGAAGCTCCTGTCCCCTATGGCGTAGCTCATTTTGAGCGGTATTATGCCCCGACTGCTGCAAAAGCTCAGCGGCAGATCGCAGCCGGAATCCGTCGTTACCGTAAAGCTGCCCATTTCCCTGTTCCTCCCCTGTCTTATCTACATTACTGTAAGAAGCTCTATTTTTCTTCCGCTGGAGCTTATGAGTCCCTCCTCGCGCATGAGGCGCAGCTCGCGCATGAGGCTCGTGCGGTCAACGCAGAGATAATTTGCAAGCTGCGACAGGCTAAGCTCCGTTTCAAAGCTGCGGCTCCCCGTCTTCTCGGCAAGATACTCAAAATAGCTTATCAGCTTCTGCCGGACGGTCTTTTTGCTTATCATATTGATCCTCAGCGCCATCATCTGCGCCTTTCTCGCCGAAAGTCCGAAAAGATTCTTAGTTATTCTTGTGTGATGCTCGCAGGCGTTGGGGCATCTTCCGTAGAGCGTGCTCATCTTGAAGAACATGACGCTGCAGTCGGAGTCTGCCTCCGCGACATAGCCCAGGCCGCTGTACGGCATGGTGAATACCTCGCCGAAGATATCGTTGACTCCGTAGTTTTCAAGCAGCGTGTATTCACCCTCGCTGTCGACGCAGTAAAGATGCGCCTTGCCCGACAGCAGAACGCACAGGCTTTTTATCTCCGGTTCAAAAACGAGTATGGTGTCGCCCTTTTTAAATTTGCGCACCTCGGGGCGAAAGCAGCTCATCATCGCGTCGATGCTCGCGCAGGTCACGCCCTTAAAAAGCTCAACATTCTGAAGCTCCATAAGCAAATTCACCTCTATAGACGATTTTTAAATAATTATATCACACAATTGTGGTATATGCTACAACTATTTTGCGCAAAAACGTATAAAATCATATTACAAAACACAAATTTGGGAGGTTAAACATGCATTGCACGAGAAAAGTTACTGCCGATCTGACCTGGATCGGAGCCGATGACCGCCGTCTTGCCTGCTTTGAGGGCGTTTACGGCGTTCCCGACGGAGTTTCCTACAACGCGTATCTCTTAAACGACGAAAAGACAGTTTTGTTTGACACGGTAGACAAGGCCGTAAGCCGCACCTTCTTTGAAAACCTTGCCCATGCTCTGGGCGGCAGAAGGCTGGACTATCTCGTTATCTCGCACATGGAGCCCGATCACGCGGCCACCATCGAGGAGCTGACGCTGCGCCACCCCGAGGTGACCATTGTATGCAACGAGAAGATAAAGACCATGCTCGGTCAGTTCTTCTCGCTGTCCGACAGCCTTAAATATAACATCGTCGCCGAGGGCGACAAGCTCAGCACCGGCAGGCATGAGTTTACCTTCGTCATGGCTCCGATGGTGCACTGGCCGGAGGTCATGATGACCTATGACCTTACCGACAAGATGCTTTTCTCGGCCGACGCTTTCGGTACCTTCGGTGCACTCAACGGGCATCTGTTCAATGACGAGGTCGATTTCTTCGCCGACTACGTTGACGAGGCACGGCGCTATTATACCAACATTGTCGGTAAATACGGCGCACAGGTGCAGGCCGTTCTGAAAAAGGCGGCGGGGCTCGAGCTCAACTACGTCTGCCCCCTGCACGGCTTTGTATGGCGCAGCCATTTCGGCGATTTTCTCGACAAATACCTCAGGTGGAGCTCCTACACTCCGGAGGAGGACGGCGTAATGATCGCCTATGCATCGGTTTACGGTCACACGGAGAACACCGTTAACATCCTCGCCTGCAAGCTCGTTGAGCGCGGTGTCAAGGTCCGGGTATACGACACCTCCGTCACTCCGGCATCCTATATCCTCTCCGACGCGTTCAGATACAGCCACCTTGTTTTCGCCTCGACGACGTACAATGCCGGTATCTTCGTCACAATGGAAAATCTCGTGCACGATATTGCAAACCACAACCTTCAGGGCCGCAAGATAGCCATACTCGAAAACGGCTCGTGGGCGGCAACCAGCGGCAAGCTTATGAAGGATGTCCTCGGCAAGCTGCGCGGCACCGAGTTCATCGGTCAGACCGTTTCGCTCAAGTCCGATATCACCGAGGCTCAGCTTTCGGAGCTCGACGCGCTCGCCGACGAGATCGCCGCAGATATCCGCCCCGTGCTGCCCGTGTTTGAAGCTCCGGCGGAGGCCATAGGCAATGTGCTCGATGTTGACACAAAGGTGTTCAACAAGTTCAGCTACGGCGTTGAGGTGCTCACTACCCGTGTTGACGGCACGGACTACGGCTGCATCATAAACACCGCCGGTCAGGTCGCCTCCTGCGATCCCAAGAAGATAACCATCTCCGTCATCAAAAAGAACAACACCTGTGACATGGTAGCAAAGGCAGGAAAGTTCAACATCTCGATACTCACGGAGGACACGCCCTACAGCGTATTCCAGCACTTCGGCTTCCAGAGCGGACGCGATGTTGACAAATTCGCCGGCTGTGAGCACGATGACCGCATGGCAAACGGCATCCGCTATATCCCCAAGTACACAAACGCCGTCCTCTCCTGCGAGATCATTGACGTTGTTGACGTTGAAACTCAGGTGCTGTACGTTGCAAACGTCGTAGAAGCCAAGGTCCTGTCCGACGCGCCCAGCTGCACCTATGCGTACTACCATGCGCACATCAAGCCAAAGAAGAACCCCGCTCCCGCACCGGTCGAGGGTTACCTCTGCAAGGTCTGCGGCTACTTCCACGAGGGAAGCGAGCTGCCCGACGACTTTGTCTGCCCTCTGTGCAAGCACGGCAAGGAGGACTTCGAGCATGTCGTTCCCGAGGTAAAGGAGCCTGTCAAGGGCTACGTCTGCACCGTGTGCGACCATTTCGAGCCCTGCGACGGCGAGCTGCCCGACGATTACGTTTGTCCGATCTGTAACCACGGCAAGGAGGATTTCGAGCCTGCCGTCAGATGATCAGATAATAAATACACTCAATGCAAAAAATCCCGTCCGAAAGACGGGATTTTTTGTTAAGATTCCTGTTCACTTGAAGATAATAATAAGCGCCGTGCAGACGATGCCTATGACGAGCATAGCGGCAAGGCCTGTTTTGCTCGGCTTTTTCACCTGAAGCGGAACAACAAACAGCACGCCGTTAGCCAAAAGCAGCAGCGTGTACGCTATCGGGAAGGCTCCGGCCAGAAATCCGCGGAAGCAGAACAGCAGCGGCACCGTCAGCGCCGAGGAGGTTATCGGAACGCCGAGATAATGCCTGCGCTTTTCGTTCGTCTGCTTCTGTCGGGTCTCCTCGGTTACGTTAAAATACGCAAGCCTTATGAGCCCCGCAAGCGCGAACAGCGCCATTATCGCTATCTGCCACCATTCCCTCGCGCCGATGCAGACGCCGATGACAAAGGGCAGAGCGCCGAAGCACACTATGTCGCTGAGCGAATCGAGCTGTATGCCGAAGCGCTTTTCCTCGTCCGTACGGTCTTTTTTCGTCCGTGCGACTATATCGTCGAACATATCGCAGAAGCCCGAGAACATAAGGCATATGACCGCAGGGATAATCTTTCCCTGTATGGCAAGACCCATTCCGGTGACCGACGACAGCATACCGATGAAGGTGAGCCACACCGTGTAATTATAATAGCCTATCAAAAATAACATCTCCAATTTACACTCTCAACTGTATGAGGAGTATACCATACAGTCGCGTCCGGTTCAAGCTTTATTTCGACAAGATGTTCACAAATCATTGAAAACCCTATGCAATTTTTCTTTTTGATGTTATACTGACTTAGGAGAGAATTTCATCCGGAGGGAATTAAAATGGAATTTAGCGATGTTAAGTATTCGCAATACCTGCAAATATTGCGTGAAGAGCTCCTGCCGGCAATGGGCTGCACGGAGCCTATCGCAATGGCCTATGCGGCAGCAAGGGCGCGTCAGACGCTCGGAAAAATGCCCGATAAGATCGATATTGTCATAAGCGGAAACATAATTAAAAACGTAAAAAGCGTCGTCGTTCCGAACACGGGCGGGCTCAAGGGCATTGCTGCGGCTGTAGCTGCCGGAACTGTCGTCGGCGACGCGGACAGGCAGCTTGAGGTGCTGTCCTATGTAAAGCCCGAGGAAATACCGAAGATAGCAGAGTTCATGGACAAATGCCAGATGACCGTTATTAAATCCGACAGCGGAAAGCTTCTGGATATCGACCTGCACATGTACAGCGGCACGGACAGCGTACGCCTTCGCATCTGCGATAATCACACAAATATCGTGCTCATAGAGAAAAACGGCGAGATGCTGTTTAAAAAGGACTCGGATGACGGCGAGAGCGGCGAGACTGACCGCAGCGTTCTCAACGTGCGCGATATCCTCGATTTTGCGCAGTCCGTGCGCCTTGAGGACGTAAGCGATATGCTCGGCCGTCAGATAGAGTATAACCTCGCCATAAGTGAGGAGGGGCTGCGCGGAAACTACGGCGCGTCGATCGGCAAAACTCTTCTCGAAACGCGCGGCAACGACGTGCGCGTACGCGCACGCGCCCAGGCCGCAGCGGGCTCGGACGCAAGGATGAGCGGCTGCGAGCTGCCCGTCGTCATCGTCTCCGGCAGCGGAAATCAGGGCATGACTGCTTCCCTGCCCGTCATTGTGTACGCGCTGGACATTCATGCAGACCGTGAGCAGCTTCTGCGTGCGCTCGTCGTTTCAAACCTCATAACCATACATCAGAAAACGCCCATCGGCAGGCTCAGCGCCTTTTGCGGCGCGGTGTCGGCAGGCTGCGGCGCGGCGGCCGGCGTCGCCTGGCTCTTAGACGGCACATATGAGGCCGTTTCCGCGACGATAACCAACACCCTCGGCATGATATCCGGCACGGTCTGCGACGGGGCAAAGCCCTCGTGCGCAACGAAGATAGCCTCTGCCGTTGAGGCCGGACTTCTCGGCTTTGACCTGTATGAGAGCGGCAAGGCGCTGCACGGCGGCGACGGAATACTCAAGGGTGACGTTGAAAAGACAATTGAATCAGTAGGCCAGCTTGCCCGCGAGGGTATGCGCGAAACCGATGAGGAAATACTCGACATAATGCTCGAGGAGTAAGCTATCAAAAAAGGCCGCCCCGGGGCACCTTCCTTACGGAGGGTGCCCCGAGGGCGGTCTTTTTTTTGCTTATTTACCATGCTTTTTCGGTTTCGCGTTTTTCTGATACAGTATGGCAAGACCCTTGAGCAGCAAATCCGGCTCATGGCGTATCTCGTGGCGGCAGTACGGGAGGATGCCGCCGGCCAGGCCGCCGGTTGCGACTATCGTTGCCGCATGTCCGAGCTCTCCCTCCATGCGGTCGATCATGCCGTCTATCATCGAAGCGGTTCCGAACACCGCGCCGGACTTCATGCTGTCAACAGTGTTGGTCGCAATGCACTTTTTCGGAGCCTCTATCGAAATGTTCGGCAGCAGGCTCGTGCCCTGTGAGAGCGCCTCGAACGATAGGTTCACGCCCGGCACGATGGCGCCGCCGATGTACGCGCCCTCGCTGTCGATGGCGACGATGGTCGTGGCCGTGCCCATATCAACGATGATGATCGGGGGCTCGTACAGCGACACCGCGCCGACTGCGCCCGTTATGAGGTCCCCCGCGAGCGTACCCGGGTCGTCTATCTTGACGTTCACGCCCGTTTTTATGCCGGCGCCGACTATCATGCACTCAAGCCCCGTGAGCTTGCGCACCGCCGAGCGTATCGCACGGTTTACCTGCGGCACGACTGAGGACATAATGGCGCCCTCAAAGCTCATATAGTCCACTCCGTCGAACGCGAAGCTCTGCCGCATTTTAAGCGCGTAGTCGTTTGGCAGATCGCTCGTATTTGTCGCAAGGCGGCTGCGGCTGATGACCGCTCCGTTTTCAACACAGCCGAGAACCACATTTGTATTTCCGACATCTATCGTCAGTATCATGATTTTTTACCTCACTGCATTTTCCTGCCGGCGCGGATTATACGCGCTATACCGGCGGTAAGCAGCACGTTAACGCCGAGCTCCACGAGGAAGTTTATGCCCGTCAGACCCACAATGATATACAAAAGCATGTTCTGACCGCCGGCCCAGCCGTTTAACGTGTCAAAGAAAAATACCAGCATGCCCACGACGAACAATCCGGTATTTACAACAGGGCAAACAATGCCGGACGCCAGGACAGCCCTCCTGCCGTCTTTCTTTGCTATCGCCTCGTAGCACAGACCCGCAGCGTAGCCCGCCGCCGCGCCCTTTACAAGGCAGATGAGTACGCACGCAACGGGATTTATGCTCATCAGCAGCATGACCGTGCCGCCGTCCCAGCCCAAAAGGCCGGTTATGAGCACCACCAGACCGAATACGCCGCCGAGATACGCACCCGCGCCCTTGCCGTAGATCGCCGTTCCGATTATTATCGGCGCAAGGGCCAGCGTTATCGAAAACGGGCCGAAGCGTACGAAGGTGCACAGCACCTGAAGCACCACGATGATCGCGGTGAAGATTGCAAGGCCGGTCATGCGACGGGTCTTACCCATCTGTTTGCCGTTATTCATTTTTACCTCCTGCTGTCGCCCCGGTCCGTGCCGGGTGCGGCGCTGTTTTTACAGGCATGTGCCTGTTTCGCGTAAATAGTACAATATGTGCGCCGCATTGTCAATATATCTTTTCCCGATTTTCGCGCACAATACGGTTTGCAAGAGCGCGGCACATATGATAAAATAATCGCAGCGATCAAGTGTTATAATGGGAGAAATGTTATGGAAAAGAAATGCTGGTATAAGGAAATGGCGGTTTATCAGATATGGTGCCGCAGCTTCTGCGACGGCAACGGAGACGGCATCGGCGACCTGTGGGGCGTTTTGTCGAAGCTCGACTACATCGCCTCGCTGAATGTTGACGGCATATGGTTCTCGCCGCTGTACCCCTCCCCGAACGCCGACTACGGCTACGACATATCCGACTATAAAAGCATCCACCCCGACTTCGGAAATCTTGAGGTATTCAGGCAGGTTCTCGACGGGGCGCACGAGCGCGGTCTGCGCGTTTTCATGGATCTTGTCATTAACCACTCCTCCGATGAGCACGAGTGGTTCAGGCAAAGCCGCAGGAGCCGTGACAACCCCTACCGCGACTATTACTACTGGCGCCCCGGCAAGGGCAAAAAGCGCCCGCCGAACAACTGGGACAGTCTTTTTGAGGGCAGAGCCTGGGAGTATGACAGGCAGACCGGCGAGTGGTATATGCACATATTCTCGAAAAAGCAGCCGGATCTTAATATGGCAAACCCAAAGGTGCGCGAGGAGGTCAAGGACATCATGCGCTTCTGGCTCGATATGGGTGTTGACGGCTTTCGTGAGGACGTCATAACCTACATTGCCAAGGCCGACGGCCTGCCCAGCGCGAAGGTGAAGCTCCCCGCGGCAACAGGCATGCAGTACTACACCAATCTGCCGAAGGTGCACGATTATCTTGCCGAATTCAAGCGCGACGTTCTTGATTTCTATGACTGCTTCACCGTCGGCGAGGGGCCGCGCATGGAGCCCGAGGTCGCCCTGAGCTATGTACGCGAGGGCAGGGACAAGGTGCTGGACATGATGATCAACTTTTCCCACATGGAGGCCGACTGCTTCATAACAGACTTCATGCAGCGTCCGTTTAACCTTATAAAGCTCAAAAAGGCCTTCACAAAATGGCAGATGCAGATGTACGGCAAGGGCTGGAACGCGCTTTACATGGAAAACCACGATCATCCGCGCATCATAAGCCGATACGGCAGCGAAAAATATCGCGTTGAAAGCGGCAAGAGCATCGCAGCGAGCTATCTGTTCCAGCGCGGCACGCCCTTTGTCTATCAGGGTCAGGAGATCGGCATGGTAAACACCCCGCTTGACAGTCTCGACAAGTACAAGGATATCATGGTCAAAAACAACGCCCGTATCGCACGCTCGCTCGGCTTGTCAAAAGAGGCTGTTCTGAAGCTCGCGCAGAAGGCCTCACGCGATAACGCAAGAACCTGCATGCAGTGGTCGGACGCGCCCAATGCGGGCTTCACAAGCGGCAGACCGTGGTTTGTCGTAAACGGAAACTATAAGGACATTAACGTCGAAAGCCAGCTCGACGATCCGAACAGCATCCTTAATTTCTATCGCGACGCATTGCAGTTCCGGCGCGATAACCCCGTCGTCATATACGGCGACTACCTTGAGCATCTGCCCAAGAGCAGGGAGCTTTACGTCTACGAGCGGAACCTCGCCGGAAAGAAGCTGCTGGTCATATGCTCGTACTCGGAAAAATGCGTGCGCTTCGACGCTCCGGAGGGCATCACGCTCGACGAAGCAAAGCAGGTCTTCGGCAACTACGACAACAACTTCGTGATATCAAACGGCTTTACAACAAGGCCGTATGAAATGAGGGTGTATCTGTTTTGATGAGAAAATCAAACCGTGCGATAACGGATTTTGAGGAGATAAGGGCGCTTATTGATAAGTGCGACACCATACGTCTTGGCTTTGCCGACGGGCAGGAGGCCTACATCGTGCCGCTTTCCTTCGGCTACGAGGCAGAAAACGGTGAATTTACGTTCTACGTTCACGGAGCGAAGGCCGGCCGCCGCCACGAGCTTGCGGCGAAAAACAGCCGCGTGTGCGTTGAGGCCGACATGTGCCTGCGCTTTGTCGATCAGACGGCAGACTACAAAAGCTTCATCGGCAGCGGCGAGATAAGTCAGATTCACGGCGAGGAAGCCGTAAAGGGGCTAACTCTTTTGTGCCGCCACTGCGGCTTTGACGGAATGGACTGTCCGGAGGCGGTAATAAATGCCACCTGCGTTGAAAAAATCGTCGTCCGCGAATTCTCCGCAAAGCAGAGATTTAAATAATATTCTATTGAATTATAAAGTTATAAAAGAAAAAACATGACTGACGCAGCTTCCGGCGGAGGCTGCGTTCTTCATTTATTGAGCAGCTCCATAAGCTCGCCCCAGAGCTCCACGATGCGAAAGCGCAGCTCGTAGCCGTCGGCCTCGGTTATGAGGCCGCGCTCCGGCTCGCTCATGGCATCAAGCGCCTTGTTCTGCTCGGCAGCCGATACGCACAGCGGCGGAAATACGACGCACCACCAGTTGTGCCCCTTTCCTTCGCCGAGAATGACGCGCAGAGACTGATACTGCCCCGCCGGAAGCGTAAAGCCTTCGTACTCACGCGTCGGGTAATACTCCTGCCCGAGCGTGACGGAAACACTGCGTCCCCCGGCGCAAGCCTCCGCCGCCGCCTTTATGCTTGTAAGCTCCCCGTTTATTATCCTCTGTGCCTCCTCGGGGCTCTCGGCCTTATCCAGCACCGGGGTGAGATATTCAAGCACATTATCGCGTACGCGCAGCTTGAGCTCCTGCTCAGCCGTTTCATCAGAGGCAGCTATAACGTGCAGCCGCACGAGCGACGAGCTTATGTCCCGCTGCCGTCCCTGCGCCCACGTGCCGACACACAGCGACACGCACAGAGCGCACAGTGCCGCGAGCTCCCAGGTCTTGAGTTTGTATTCCTTCATAAAAAAACCGCCTTTACTATGTAATCACGATCGCAATTACAGTATCGGCGGTGTTTTTTGATTTTAAACATCAATTCGCGGCATTATTTTTGTCGGCGCGACACAGCGCCATTCGCGGTGCAGAGCTCTTACAGATCTCTCGACGGCCTTTTCATCGTCATACAGGCCGAATACGGCCGAGCCTGTGCCGGTCATGACAGCACCCAGTGCGCCGCAGTCGAGCATCTTGCTTTTTATTGCGGCGATCTCGTTGTGCCGGCGGTCGGGCACGTCCTCAAAGACGTTGTACATCCGCCGTGCAATCTTCGGCAGGTCCCCCTCGCGCAGAAGCTCGATTATTCCCTGCGTGTCCGGGTGACAGCGCAGCTTCACGGCATCGAGCCGCCTGAACAGCTCCGGCGTGGAGACGGAAAAATCGGGCTTGCATACAACAACGCCGCACTCGGGCATGGACGGCAGCGGTGACAGCAGCTCTCCCCTGCCGGAGGCGAGCTGAGTTCCGCCGCACACGCAGAAGGCAACGTCCGAGCCGATGTACGCGGCCAGCTGCTCAAGGCGCACACGGTCAAGCCCGGCTCCGCACAGCTTGTTCAAGGCGCGCAGCACTGCCGCCGCATCGCTTGAACCGCCCGCCATGCCCGCTCCGACAGGGATGCGCTTTTGCATTTTTATGTGCGCGCCCATGTTCCCTATCCCGGTCTCGGCAAAGAAAACATTTGCCGCACGCACGGCGAGGTTGCGCTCATCGCAGGGCACGAATCTGAGATTGCTCTCGGCGCGGCTGGCTCTGCCGGGCGTGAGTGCAACGGTGATATCGTCGCACAGCGTGATGGTCTGCATGACCATCAGCATGTCGTGATATCCGTCCGGGCGCTTTCCCGTAATATCAAGCGAGATGTTTATTTTTGCATAGGCTTTTTCGTTAATGCAGGTCATTTTTCAAAGAGAATTGACATCAGCGCGATACCGGCATCTACATATGGGCCCTTTTCGCCGCTTTTCTCGGTGTACGGCAGACCTGCCTTGGTATCGACGCGGCTGTCATAGAGCATGTACGGCACGGGGTCGCCGTCGTGACCGCGTGTGGACGTAAGCGTCTTGTGGTCGGATAAAAACAGCAGTCGGTAATCCCAGCCGCGAGAGCGCATTGCCGCGTCCAGCGGACGGATCAGGCGCGTGTCGAGCCAGCCGATGGCCTCAAGCTTGCCCTCAAGATCGCCGTTATGCGTGCACTCGTCGGGAGCCTCGACATGGACTGCCGCAAAGTCGTGAGCTTCGAGTATCTCAAGCGCGGCGGCAAGCTTGTTTTCGTAATTTGTATCCTTCTCGCCGGTAGCACCCTCCGGGCAGACAAAGCTCAGGCCCGTAAGCGCGGCTATACCGTGGCACAGAGGCACAGCAGAGACGACAACGCCGTCGTGCCCGGTCTCGGCCTTGAAGTCGGGAAGCTTCACAGCGGTGCCCTCGGCCCAGAACCACACGCCGTTTGCGGGCATTTTCCCCTCGGCACGGAGCTTTTCGTTCAGCGGGTGATGCTCAAGGATGCGGTTTGCAGCCTCCATGAGTCCGCGCAGAACCTTTGCGTTTTCGCAGCCGGCGGGCAGGATAGCGCCGATCTTCTCGCCTAGATGATCGTGCGGCGGCGCAAGGCGGATGCCCTTTATATCGGCCTGCGACTGCACGGCGATGTGGCGGAACGAGTGTCCGAGATTTACCTTCATACCGGCCTTCTCGGCAAGGGGCGCAAACTCCGGGTCGTTAAACAGGGCGGTGACTATCTCGTCGGAGACCGCGCCGTCTATGGAGCCTGCCGAGTGCGAGAGGATGCGCTTTTCCTCAAAGGGCATGTCTCCCTCCTCATAGGTGACCATGTTGCAGCGGTATGCAACGTCGCCGGCATTGAGCTTTATGCCCGTCGCCGCGGCCTCGAGCGGAGCGCGGCCTGTGTAGTAAAGCTTCGGGTCGCAGCCGAAGATGGACATAATCGCCGTGTCGCTTCCGGCGGGCAGACCGTGCGGAACGTTCAGAACGCTGCCTACCTCGCCGCGTGCGGCAAGCTCGTCAATAAAGGGCTTTTTTGCATATTCAAGCGGAGTCAGACCGCCGAGCTCAGGGACCGGGTTGTCGGCTATACCGTCACCTATTATGAGAATGTACTTCATCGTTATCACTCCTTGCTTCGGAATTTGGAATATGAATCATTATAAAATATCATCAACGATTTGAAAAGCACAATATTGCATTTTTCGCGCTGTTATGAGAAAATGTCAGTCATAATCTTACGGGGGAGAGCGCTATGAGCAGGAAAGTCAAAAAAAGTGATGTTAACAGGTTTGCCGGGTTTGCGAAAAAATATCCCCTTGCGGCGCTGATCATTGCCGTCATCGCGGCGGCGGTGCTTATCTTTCAGCGTGTATCGGAAAACAATCCCACGGTCACCGTACCGATGGACGGACTGTATGTCCACTATATCGACGTCGGCCAGGGCGACTCGGAGCTTATCTGCTGCGGCGGGCAGTATATGCTCATTGACGCGGGCACACCCTCGTCCGGTGATACGGTCGTGGAGTACATACGGGATCTCGGCATAAAAAAGCTCGACTTTGTTGTGTGCACGCACGGTCACGCCGACCACTGCGGCGGCCTCGACGCCGCTGTCGAGAGCTTCGATGTTGACACGGTATTTACATCGCCGTATGCGGGCGACGCGGCGTCCTATCTGCGCTTTGTCGAAACGGTCGAGAGCGCACAGCTCACGCTTGAGGTGCCCGATGCGGGCGCAAGGTACCGCTTGGGCGATGCAGAATTTGAGTTTATCGGACCGCTTTCAGACCACAAGGACGTAAACGACGACAGCCTTGTTATGAGGCTTACTTACGGCGATACAAGCTTTCTCTTCACAGGCGACATGACCGCCAAGGCCGAAAAGGAGCTCATTTCAGACGGTGCAGATGTAAAATGCGACGTACTCAAGGTCGGACACCACGGCTCGTCCGGCTCAAGCTGCTATCAGTTCTTATATGAGGCAGAGCCGAAGCTCGCCGTCATTTCATGCGGCAGGGATAACGACTACGGCCACCCGCACGAGGAGACGCTCAGCCGCCTCAGGGACGCCGGAGTCACGGTATACAGAACAGATGAGCTCGGCAGCATCGTCATATTCAGCGACGGCATGACCGTGGAAAGGAGGGCCGCATGAGGGATAAAAGCTATTCAAAGGCGATAGCCGCAGCGATCGTCACGCAAGTTTTCTGGGGTCTGAGCTTTCTGGCATCGAGCATCGGACAGGAGACGGCCTCGCCGTTCGTGCTGATGAGCTATCGCTTCAATATTGCGCTGATCGCGCTCACTATCCCCGTGCTTCTGGGCAGGCAGAAGCTCAGGCTGCGCGGCAAAAGCATAAAGCCCCTGCTTCTGCTCGGCTCGATGGAGCCGTGCTTGTATTTCATCGGCGAGCAGTACGGGCTTAAATACTCAAGCTCCGCCTTCTCCGGCATCATGATCGCAGTCATTCCCATCGTCACGATATTTTTCGCTGCTGTATTTCTGAAGGAGCGGCCGAGCAAAAAGCAGTGGCTGTTCAGCGCGCTGTCCATCCTCGGCATCATCGTGATAACTCTCGTTGAAAACAGCGGCGGTTCGATAACCTTCAAGGGCTTTGCGCTTTTATGCCTTGCCGTCGTCACGGGCTCGGCGTACAGCGTCATATCCTGCGGCGTGTCCGGCAGATTTTCGGTGTTTGAGCGGACGTATTTCATGCAGATCATGGGCGCTGTGTTCTTCACTACGCTCGCGCTCATTGAAAACGGCGGCAGCGTCGCGGCCGTACTCGCACCGGCGACGAACCTCCGTTTCCTGCTTGCTGTACTGTTTCTTGCTCTGGGCGCGTCGGTGGCCGGATATTCGATGTTTAACTACGCCGTATCGCACGCGCCGATGGCAAACGTCATCGTATTCATGAATCTCGCGACCGTCGTTTCGGTAGCCGCCGGTATAATCGTCCTGCACGAAAGGCTCGCCCCCGTCTCGCTCGTCGCGATGGTCGTCGTCCTCATCGGCATATGGGGCGTTCAAAAATCCCCGCCGAAGGAAAGCCTCGAGGACTGAAAAATGCGGAGTCCGTTCGGACTCCGCATTTTTGTCTTGTTGTTGAGTTTTATCTCCGTCCCTTTTCGTAGGGGATGCCCTCCGCCTTCGGCGCGCGCGAGCTCTTGGAGGTCAGCGCGAGGACGATAAGCGAGATTATGTACGGCATCATCTTGTATATTGAGCCGGACAGCTGTAGGCTCAGCAGGAAATCGAAGCCGGAGTACACACTCGCGAGAGCGCGGAACAGGCCGAACAGCAGCGCCGCGAGCGCGATGCGGTGCGGCTTCCACTGACCGAAGATCATGACCGCGAGGGCGAGGAAGCCGAAGCCGGAAACGCCTGCCTCAAACTGCCATTCGCTGGCGCCGGCAATGATATACATGATACCGCCGAGGCCACCGAGGACGCCGGAGATGAGAACGCCCGACCAGCGCATTTTGTACACATTTATGCCGACGGAGTCCGCCGCCTGAGGATGCTCGCCGCAGGACATCAGGCGCAGGCCGAATTTTGTCTTGTACAAGACGATGTACGCCGCGATGAGAATCACGAGCGCGACGAGCATCATCCAGTTGAAGGTGAAATCGCCGATGTTGACGAGGAATGCCTTCTTCTGCGCTATGTACTGCACGGTAGCGGAGACGTTGTCGGGGTTCTCGGCCGTATTTATGGCCTTGACTATAACCGTTGCCGCCGCAAGGCCGAGCATGTTCAGCGCCGTTCCGACAATCGTCTGATCGGCCTTGAAGTTTATACATGCCACCGCCAGCAGCGCCGAGAACACAAGTCCCGTGACTGCTGCGGCAATGATAGTCAGGATGACGATAGTCACCGGAGAAGATCCCTCAAGATACTTCATTGTCAGTGCACCGCCAAGCGCACCCATCACCATTATACCCTCAAGGCCGAGGTTTATAACGCCCGAATGCTCCGAGAAGCAGCCGCCCAGGGCAACAAGAATCAAAACAGAAGCATAGAGAATAGTGTACTGGATAAGTAATGACATTATTCGTCGCCTCCTTCCTGTCCGGCAGCCTGAGCCGCCGCCTTTGCCTTTTCCTCACGCTTTGCGGCGATGTTGTTCATGACATACTTCATGAAAAGAACGAAGCCGCACAGGTAAATGATTATAGACGAGATCAGGTCGGATATCTGCGTGCAGTACATGCTCTTGTCAAGGTACGCACCGCCGACCGTTATGTGCTGAATGAAATAGGACGAGAATATTGCTCCGACGGGGTTCAGACCGCCGAGGAACGCCGCGGCGATGCCGTTAAAGCCCATCGCGGGAACCGATGACTGGCCGCAGGACCATTGCTCGAAGCCCGTCAGGTAGAAAAGACCTGCACCCAGACCGGCAAGGCCGCCGCCGATGAGCAGCGTCAGGATGGTGTTTCGCTTTTCGGCCATGCCGCAGTACTTTGCGGCATTTTTGTTAAAGCCCGTTGCCTTGAGCTCATAGCCGAATTTGGTCTTTTCCATTACGATGTACACAATCACCGCAACGAGCATCGCAATTGGTATTGATATCGTAACGTACTGGTTGTTTGAAAACAGTGCGTCAAGCCCGAGCGTCGGCATAAGCGATTCGGGGCTGACGGAGCCGATGTGCATGGTGTAGGGGCTTGCAGTCTCCTTGACGTTCGTAAGAAGATCGTTCATCGCATAAAGGGTTATCCAGTTGAGCATGATGCCCGAGATGACCTCGTTTACGTTGCAGTAGCTCTTGAGAACGCCGGACACCGTGCCCAGCGCCGCACCTGCCGCCGTTGCGATTAGCAGACACACCCACCACGGGAGCTGCCAGGCCAGGGCCGCATATATCGCCATGCCCGCGCCGAACGCGTACTGACCGGCGGCGCCGATGTTGAACAGGCCGACCTTATATGCAAACAGTATGGAAAGCGAGCACATAATAAGCGGTGCCGTTTTGACGAGCGTGCTTCCGAAATACTTCAGTGCTATCTGTGTATTGGGATAGTTAAAGAAGTTCTTTATAAGTGCCGTTATCGCCTCGCCTGCACCCGCCGGATTTATAAACAGCAGGACTATGTAACCGAGCAGCAGGCCGAGCAGAATGCAGATTATCGACGCTATAAACGACTGCACACCGCTGTTTTTCAAAAGGGAGCGTTTTTCCTTATTCATTGGCTGCTCCTTTCTTCGCGCCGGCCATGTACAGTCCGAGCTCTTCGACAGTGGTTTTCTTCGGGTCGAGCTCGCCGACGATCTCGCCCTCGTACATGACAAGTATGCGGTCGGAAACGCTCATGACCTCATCAAGCTCAAGCGACACCAGAAGCACCGCGTGACCCGCGTCACGCACTGCGACGAGCTGCTTGTGAATGTATTCGATAGCGCCGACGTCGAGGCCGCGGGTCGGCTGCACGGCGACGAGCAGCTCCGGCTCCTTGTCTATCTCGCGTGCGACGATGGCCTTCTGCTGGTTGCCGCCGGACATGCTGCGCGCTATGGTCACCGAGCCCTGACCGGAGCGGACATCGTACTGCTCAATGAGCTTATCGGAATACTCGCGGATGTTTTTGCGCCTCAAAAAGCCCGCGCCGGAAACAAACTGCGGCTCGAAATAGCGCTGAAGTATCATATTGTACTCAAGCGTGTAGTCAAGCACCAGGCCGTGCTTATGTCTGTCCTCCGGGATGTGGCTCATGCCGTGGGTATTGCGGTCACGGATAGATGCGTGGGTAATGTCCCTGCCGCATAGGGTTATCCTGCCCTCCTTGAGCGGCTCAAGACCCGTGAGTCCGTAGACGAGCTCGGTCTGACCGTTTCCGTCGATGCCCGCGATGCATACGATCTCTCCCGCGCGGACCTTAAAGGATACGTTTTTGACCGCATTATTGTGATGAACCTTCGACGCGACCGTCATGCCCTCAACATCGAGGATAACGTCGCCCGGCTTTGCTTTCTCCTTGTGCACGACGAAGTCGACGTCGCGGCCGACCATCATGCGCGAAAGCTCTTCCTTGCTGGTGTCTTTGATCTCGACCGTGCCGATGTACTTGCCCTTGCGCAGGACGGTGCATCGGTCGGCAACCTCCATTATCTCGTTGAGCTTGTGCGAGATAAACAGAATGCTCTTGCCCTCTTTTGCGAGGTTTTTCATGATCTGCATTAGCTCCTCGATCTCCTGCGGAGTCAGGACCGCCGTGGGCTCGTCGAAGATGAGTATCTCATTTTCGCGGTAGAGCATTTTGAGTATCTCGGTGCGCTGCTGCATGCCGACGGTGATATCCTCGATAAGCGCGTCGGGGTCGACGCTAAGGCCGTACTTATCGCTCAGCTCGATTATCTTTTTGCGCGCGATGTCCTTCTTGAGAAAGCCGCCCCTGCTCGTCGGCTCATCGCCGAGAATGATGTTATCAAGGACCGAGAAGCACTCAACGAGCTTGAAGTGCTGATGCACCATGCCGATGCCGAGGCGGTTGGCATCGTTGGGATCTTTTATCTCGACCTCTCTGCCGTCTTTTTTGATAATGCCCTCCTCTGCCTGATACAGGCCGAACAGAACGCTCATAAGCGTACTCTTGCCCGCGCCGTTTTCACCGAGCAGAGCATGTATCTCGCCTTTTTTGAGCTGAAGGGTAATATCATCGTTGGCAACTATGCCCGGAAAGCGCTTTGTTATGTGCAGCATTTCTATCGCATATGCCTGTTCCAAAGCCCAAATCTCCCCTTTCGTATATAAAGTTCTCTGAGTTACAATATGTTAATAATTCATTATACAATAACGGGGGATGCATTGCAAACAAAAATGTCGGAAATATGAATAAAAAAGGACAGGCGAAAAATTCCGCCTGTCCTTTTTGGTTGTAACGATGAAATTACAGGATGTTGCCGAAGGTCTCGACCTTGATCTCGGTCTTGGGCATTGCCTCGATGGAGTTGTCGACCTTGATGTCGCCCTTGAACATTGCCGCTACGAGAGACTTGTAGTCGTCCTTGGTGAAGCCGTCAGACCACTGAGTGCTCTCCATGGGGATCTGCACGTAGTTGTCATCGGGATTCTCGGAAACGAGACCCAGAGTCTCGATCTTGCCGCCGAAGTCCGCCCACTTGTCGGCAGAGATAGCAGACAGAACGGTCTTAACGGTGGGAGCAAGGCCCTTCATTGCGGAGGTAACGGTCATGCCTTTGACGTAATTGCCGTCGATGATACCGGCCTGGTCAACGTCAACGCCGATCAGCTTTGCGCCCTCGACCTTTGCCGCTGCTTCGGCTGCGGATGCATAGATGCCGCCGCCGCAGGCGAAGACGACCTCGGTGCCGCCCTTATACCAGGTATCCATAACAGCGGTGATCTCGGGAGCGGGAGCAAACTTGTTGCCGTAGACGTACTTGATGGAGACCTTGTCTGCGATCTTCATATCAACAGCCGCTGCGTTTGCGCCCTGAACGAAGCCGTAGCCGTAACGGACGACTGCGGGAACCGCCATACCGCCGAGGAAGCCGAGCTTGGTGTAGCCGAGTTTAACGGCAGCGTAGCCTGCCATGTAGCCGCAGAGCTCTTCCTGATAAACTGCGCAGTAGAGGTTGGAGGGAACCTTGAATTCTTCCTTGATGCTGCCGTCATCGTTGAAGGTGTTCAGGTCGGCTGCGCCGACGTCCAGTGCAACGAACTTAACATCGGTATAGGTGTTGACGGTCTGCTTGATGGCGTTTGCGAAAGCATAGCCGGGCATTACGATGACGTTGTAGCCGTCGGCGACTGCCTTCTCGATCATTGCAACGCGGTCTGCGTCAGCATCGGAAGCGGGCTTGAAGTAGTTGAAGTCGATGCTTTTCTCGGTGCAGTATGCCTTGCATGCTTCATAGGTGGTCTGGTTGAAGGACTGGTCGGTGATATCGCCGTAGTCGGTGATCATTGCGACCTTCATTGCGGCCTTGTCCGGCTTGTCGGTTTCCTTGGGGTCCTTGTCGCCGTTATTGCAGGCGCAAAGAGCAAAGACCATGCACAGAGCAAGAACCAGTGCGAGAATTCTTTTCATGTTTTTTCCTCCGTATAAATTTAATTTTTGCGAACGAAAGTGATATGTACACTTATCGCGTACTATGCACAGTATACCACTGATGTGGTGTCAAAGGCAAGTATAATTTAGCAATTTGTCCAAATGCGGCCGCTTTTTGCGTGAAATCTCATAAAATTCATACTTTGTCCATCTTTGCGGCGGTGTCAAGGGCTATCTCCATCATCTGAGTGAAGGACAACTGTCTTTCCTCGGACGACAGTGCCTCGCTGCGGTAGATATGGTCGGAGATCGTGCAGATACACAGTGCGCGCTTTCCGGCCCTGGCGGCGTTCATGTAAAGTCCCGCGGCCTCCATCTCGACGGCCATGACGCCCATATCGCGCCACTTGTCGTTGCTGTCGCAGCCGGCGGGCGAGTAGAAATTATCGCCTGACAGGATGTTGCCGACCTTTATGTCAACGCCGTGCTCCTTTGCAGCTTCGACGGCGGTGCTTAAAAGCGTGTAGTCGGCGATGGGAGCGAATGTGCCGTTTAATTCAAACTGGTGCACAAAATTCGAGTCGGTGCAAGCGCCCTGAGCCGCGACGATATCCATGAGCTTGAGATCGTCGCGCAGCGCGCCGGCAGAACCGATGCGGATGATGTTTTCAACGTCGTAGAAGTTATACAGCTCCCAGCTGTAGATGCCGATGGCCGGGATGCCCATGCCGCTTGCCATAACGGTCACGGGAACACCCTTCCATGTGCCTGTGTGTCCCTGAACGCCGCGGACGTTATTTACGAGCACGGGGTTTTCAAGGAAGGTCTCTGCGATGAATTTCGCTCTCAGCGGATCGCCGGGCATGAGGACCGTTTTTGCGATGTCCTCCTTCTTTGCCGCAATGTGCGGAGTGGGAATAGGCATGGTATTTCCTCCTTGTGTGGTTTTAAGTGTTTTGACCAAATTATATCTGCACCCCCGCCTTTAGTCAAGTTTTAGTGGCGAATTAAGGCTCGGTGTGGTATTATGAAAGAAAAACCGATAAAAAATGCACGGGAGAGAGGATATGAAAGACAGCAGCATCATCGTTATCGGCATTGCCGGCGGCACAGGCAGCGGAAAAACGACGATCACACGCAAGATCATGCAGCACTTCGGCGGCAACGTCAGCGTCATCTACCACGACAACTACTACAAGGCTCACCACGGCATGAGCTTTGAGGAGCGCACAAAGCTCAACTACGACCACCCCGACGCGTTCGACACCGAGCTTCTCATCGAGGACCTCAAAAAGCTGCGCCGCGGCGAGACGATCCACAGCCCGACCTACGACTACACGATCCACGACCGTGCGGAAAAGACCGTAACGGTCAGGCCCTCACGCGTCATCATCGTCGAGGGACTGCTGATATTCCAGAGTCAGGAGCTGTGCGACCTTATGGACATCAAGATATATGTCGATACCGACGCCGACGTGCGCATACTGCGCAGGATCGTGCGCGACGTGCGTGATCGCGGCAGAAGCCTTGAGAGCGTAGTGAATCAGTATCTGACCACCGTAAAGCCCATGCATGAGCAGTTCGTCGAGCCGAGTAAGCGCAAGGCGGATATCATCATCCCCGAGGGCGGACACAATCAGGTCGCACTGGACATGGTGCTTGAGCGCGTACGTGCGCATCTTGCGAAGAATTGAGGACAGGACATGGCAAAGCTATATTTCAAATACGGTGCGATGGGCTCGTCAAAATCGGCTCAGGCGCTGATAACGCAGTTTAACTATGAGGAGCTCGGCATGAGCGTCTGGCTCATAAAGCCCAGCATCGATACCCGCGACGGCGCGGATATAGTTCAAAGCCGCATAGGCCTCAGGCGCTCGGCCGAGGTCATAACCCCCGAGCAGAGCATAATCGAGGCCTACGCGAAGGCCGGGCGGCACGACGTCATCATAGCCGACGAGGCGCAGTTTTTCACTCCCGAGCAGATCGACCAGCTGCGCGAGCTCGTCGATGAGGAAGGCCTGCCCGTTCTGTGCTTCGGTCTGCGCACGGACTTTTTGACGCACTTCTTCCCCGGAGCGCGCCGGCTCATGGAGCTTGCAGACTCCATCACCGAGATAAAGACTGTCTGCGCCTGCGGCCGCAAGGCCACGGTAAACGCCCGCATCGACGAAAACGGACGCATAATCACCCAGGGCGATCAGGTGTTTCTCGGCGGCAACGACAGCTATGTGGCCATGTGCCACAAATGCTGGGTAAGCAGAATAAAAGAACAGGAAAAGTGAATATATGTGCAAAAAAGCTCAGGCAAAAGTCCTGAGCTTTTTGATTGCAATTTTACTCTACCTCGACGACGCCGTCGGCCTTGACGGTGACCTTTGCGCCGGTTTTTACGTATTCGAGGAACTCATCGCCCAGACTGTCTACAACGGGCATCTTCGCGTCCGTCCACACGTCGCCGAGGATGGCGCCCGAGGCTGCCAGAGGGTCAATGGGCTTTGAAAACAGCATACACGCGGCCTGCTTTCCGAGTGCGCATACCGTAAACAGCACCATGCCGCCGGTCGTTGAGCCTATGGTCATCGGCAGGCACAGCGCCTTGCCGATCATTGGCTTTTTGTATATCTCGGCATTATTCTGGTCGCCGCACTTCATCTGCTTATCGCCGAACATCATGCCCATCTGATACGAGGCGAGCGTGTTGAAGCCGCCGTGGGACACGAGCGCCTCGGCCGTGCAGGTGCCTGGGACGACTACTCTTCCTTTGAAAGTCTTCATTTTTTGCCCTCCCTCTTCGTTGTGATGGTGTGCAGGATCTCCTCCTCGGTGTAGTATCGTGCGCTGGTGTAGGTGCGCAGCTTGTTCGACGAGGTTATGACCGCCTTCTTCTTGCACAGGGGATTATTCATGTACATGAGCGGGCAGATGTAGCTGAGGATGATGCCCTGACGCTTGAGCTGCTTGTAATACGGTGTTTTCTCAAACTCCTTTATGACGGGCGTGGAGGCCGTGAACACCGTGGGCACGGTAACCTTTTTAAGACCGCTTCTGCTCAGCTCGCTGCCGACGGCGGTCGTCCAGTCGATAAGCTGCCGGAGCGTCATGTGCGGGCAGCCGACAAAGCACAGCTGCGGTGCCGCGTCGGGATCTTTCCAGATGACGGGGTAGCTTGCCTTGACGCGCTCAAGCTCAGCGTCGTCAATGACGTAGACCTGCGCGCCCTCGGCGATTATGCCCTCGCCCTGCTCGACGGCCTCAGGCGTGAGGTTTTCTATGTGATACAGGCCGACAGCGCCGTTTGACGCGGTAGCCGCGCCGAAGTCCTTGAGATAGGTGCAGGCCTCCTCGTCGAGCGTCGTGCCCAGCCATTTATCCAGGCCCTTGACGTAGGGAACCTCCTCCATGACCTTCATGCCGATAGCCGAGCCGAGAAGCTGCGCCTCGGGCTTTTTCGAACACTTCACTTCAACCACCCATGTAGCCTTGCGGTTTTCGTCAAGCAGCAGGCCGAACTCGGGAACGAAGCCCGCTATTGAGCCCATGAGCTCTATCATGCCGGAGTTGCGGTTGCATCTCGCGCCGAGCACGGAGTTTGCGTACACGACAGCCGACGACTCCGCCCAGGAGAGCACCTCGCCCTTATTGGGCTTGTTGCCGACCTGATCGAGATAGCAGGTGCAGGTGTAGTCATCGTCGCTGGTTATGCCGAGCTCCCTGAGCTGCTGCTCATAGCTGTCCTGATAGGTGTACATGAATTTTTTGAATACAAGGTCTTCTATCAGACTGCTGGGAACATGCTTATCCAGCGGCTTGGGGTCGGCCGTAAACTTCTGATCGGACGTAAGGCCTGCGTCGATAATCTCCTGATACAGATCATACACCGGCTTCATGACCTTCAGACCGAAGCTGATAACGGTGTGACCGTATTTGGACGTTATCGGCACCATGCGCTCGGCGCCGAACGTGTCGCCGTACATGACAAGGGTCTTCACGACCTTTGCCATAGTCTCCCCCTTCTCACCGCTTAGCATTGCCTGCTGTTCGGGTGTAAGCTTCATATGCATTCACTTCCCTTTAATTTTTTGTTATTGAATTAACACATATATTGTATACCCTGTGTATTATAATGTCAACAATAAGCCGTCGTTTTACGACGCGAATTTGCGCCAGAATGCACAAGGAAGCGACTCGACGAGTCACTTCCTTTTAACATTCTGTTCTATTCAAAACCGCCCGCCTCGGGCATCATTTCAGCAGAGATGCGCATTAGCATATTTGAAAACAGCTCCGTTTCCTCGGGCGTGAAGCTATCCTCGATGCGGCCGAGAACGGTTTTGACATAGCTGCGCATGATGTCCGTATAGCTGTAATATTTTTCCGACAAAATGAGGTGATATTCTCTGCGGTCGGTGTCTGAGTTCTGCTTTTTAAGATAGCCCTTTTTGATGAGGCTGTTGACCTTATATGTCGCATTCGACTGCGAAATGTTCAGAAATTCGGCAAAGCGGCCGATGGTCGGCTCGTTCAGGGCGTGGATGATCTCTATCGAAAATGCCTCCATAGCCGTGAGCGAGCCCTCGCGCTCACGCACGAGCTCGAATATTCTTCGGAAAAACTCAAGCTTAAACTTATCATACACTTCCAGAAAGCTATCTTGCAGCACCTTGACCTCCCCTTTCATCATAAACGGACGGCAACTGTTGCGGATTTTTGAACCATTTTAATATATTTTCGTCAATTTGTCAAATTTTCGTCAGAAAAAATCAAAAAAGACAGCATATCGCTGTCTTTTTTCCGGTTCTTTTATTTTTTTCGCTTGCCGAACATGCCGTTTTTCGGCTCTATCGTCTCGCCCATGGAGGACGCAAAGCCGCGCAGAGTCTCCTTTTGAGCCGATGTGAGATTTCTTGGGACCGTCACCTTGACGGTGACGAACTGATCTCCTCTGCCGCCGGAGCGCAGGAACGGGATACCCTTGCCCTTGAGACGGAAGGTAGTGCCGGTCTGCGTGCCCTCGGGTATGTTGAGCTTCACCTTTCCGTCGAGCGTCGGCACCTCTATCTCCGCGCCGAGCGCCGCCGTTGCGAACGATATGTCCTGATTCAGGAGCACCGAAGCGCCCTCGCGCTCGAATCTCGCGTGGGGCTGAACGAGCACCGTGACCAGCAGATCGCCGGCCGGGCCGCCGTTAGAGCCGCTGTTGCCCTGGCCGCGCAGGGATATGGTCTGCCCGTCGTCAATGCCTGCGGGGATGCTGATGCTGACCTTGTGCTGGCGGCGGATGCTGCCGGCACCGCGGCAGGTACCGCAGGGGCTGTGGATGATCTTGCCGCGGCCCTTGCACTTATTGCAGCGCGTGTTCTGCTGCATCATGCCGAACGGTGTGCGCTGCGTAGTCTTTACCTGACCCGTACCCTTGCAGTCGGGGCAGACCTCGGCTGTCGTGCCCGCGGCGCAGCCCGTGCCCTTGCAGTCGGGGCATTGCTCGACACGTGTGACGAACACTTCCTTTTTTACGCCGAAGGCCGCTTCTTCAAACTTTATGTTGACATTCGCACGCAGGTTCTCACCCTTTCGCGGAGCGTTGGTATTTTTGCCGCCGCTGCCGCCGCCAAAGCCGAAAATGTCGCCGAATATATCGCCGAAGCCGCCGAAATCACCGAAGCCGCCAAAATCGCCAAAGCCGCTGAAGCCGCCCTGTCCGCCGCCAAAGCCCTGACTCGGGTCAAAGGCGGCATGGCCGAAACGATCGTACTTTGCGCGCTTATCAGCATCGGAAAGGACCTCATAGGCCTCATTTATCTCTTTAAACCGCGCCTCGCACTCTTTGTCGCCGGGATGAAGATCGGGGTGATTTTCTTTGGCAAGCTTTCTGTATGCTTTTTTGAGCTGATCCTCGGTCGCGTCCTTGGATACGCCGAGAACCTCATAATAATCTCTTTTTTCTGCCATAAAGCCACCTCATTTTTGCTGCGTTCAAAAAGCCATTGACTTATTTAAACGCTCAAACAGGCGCACAACGTGCGCCAAAGTCTGTCGAATAACCTATGCTGCCGAGTAAGAACAACCGCGCAGCGGGGGAGTTTGAGGGGGCAAGGCCCGCCTCAAGTTGGATTATAGCCATCAAAAATGTCTGAGCTATCAGACTTTTTGACGAGCGAAGCGAGATTTTTCGTGAAGCGTAAGCTTCACAAAAAATGTGGCGTGCATATAAAGCAAAAGCCAAAGCTTTTGCTTTATATGGGCGCACTGCAAGTGCGCCCATATAATATAAGCAAGCTTTCGATTACTTCTTGTCGTCGTCATCGACCACGGTGTAGTCTGCGTCGTAGTAATCCTGACCGTTGCTGTCGCCGCCTGCCTGAGCGTTAGGGTCAAAGCCCGCTCCGCCCTGAGCCGACTGCGCCGCCTCATACAGCTTGCCGAACACGTCGGTAAGCTCCTTGGTGGCGTTCTTGATGGCCGCGGTATCGGTGCCGGTCAGTGCGGTCTTGAGCGCCTGAAGCTTTGCCTCGATCTCGCTCTTGATGCCCGGATCGACCTTGTCGCCCATCTCCTCGAGGGTCTTCTCGGTCTGATAGACGATCTGATCGCCTTCGTTGCGGGCATCGACCTCCTCCTTGCGCTTTGCGTCCTCGGCAGCGTACATCTCGGCGTCCTTGACAGCCTTGTCGATGTCCTCCTTGGACATGTTGGTCGAGGATGTGATGGTGATGTGCTGCTCCTTGCCTGTGCCTAAATCCTTTGCAGAGACGTTTACGATACCGTTTGCGTCGATATCGAAGGTGACCTCGATCTGCGGAGTGCCGCGGCGAGCCGGTGCGATACCGTCGAGGTTGAAGCGGCCGAGGCTCTTATTGTACTGAGCCATCTCGCGCTCACCCTGAAGGACGTTTATTTCAACTGCGGTCTGATTATCAGCCGCTGTGGAGAATATCTGGCTCTTCTTGGTCGGGATGGTGGTGTTGCGCTCGATAAGACGGGTGCATACGCCGCCGAGAGTCTCAATGCCCAGAGACAGAGGAGTTACGTCCAGCAGCAGAACGCCCTTTACGTCGCCGGCGAGAACGCCGCCCTGGATTGCTGCGCCGATAGCGACGCACTCATCGGGGTTGATGCCCTTGAAGCCTTCCTTGCCGGTCAGCTGCTTTACCATCTCCTGAACTGCGGGGATACGGCTTGAGCCGCCGACCATCAGAACCTTGGAGATATCGGAGGCGGTCAGGCCGGAGTCGGAAAGAGCCTGCTTTACGGGGCCCACGGTCTTCTCGACGAGGTGATGAGTCAGCTCGTTGAACTTTGCGCGGCTGAGCGTCACGTCGAGGTGCTTCGGGCCGGTCGCGTCGGCGGTGATGTAAGGCAGATTGATGTTCGAGGTGGTAACGCCGGACAGCTCGATCTTTGCCTTCTCTGCAGCCTCACGCAGACGCTGCATTGCGACCTTATCGCCGGACAGGTCGATGCCTTCGGCCTTCTTGAACTCGTCAACGAGGTACTTGGTGATGCATGCGTCGAAGTCGTCGCCGCCCAGACGGTTGTTGCCGGCGGTAGCGAGAACCTCGATGACACCGTCGCCGATCTCGAGGACGGAAACGTCGAAAGTGCCGCCGCCGAGGTCATAGACCATGATCTTCTGATCGCTTTCCTTATCCAGGCCGTATGCAAGTGCGGCCGCGGTAGGCTCGTTGATGATACGCTTTACGTCAAGACCCGCGATGCGGCCCGCATCCTTGGTTGCCTGACGCTGTGCGTCGGTGAAGTACGCAGGAACGGTGATGACAGCCTCCGTAACCGGCTGGCCGATATAGCTTTCCGCATCCGCCTTCAGCTTCTGAAGTATCATTGCGGAGATCTCCTGCGGAGTGTATGATTTATTGTCAATGGTGACTTTGTACGCAGAGCCCATTTCACGCTTTATCGACGAAATAGTCCTGTCGGGGTTCGTGATGGCCTGACGCTTTGCGACCTGGCCTACCATTCTCTCGCCGGTCTTGGTAAATGCGACGACCGACGGAGTGGTGCGTGCGCCCTCTGCGTTTGCGATAACGACAGCCTCGCCGCCCTCCATGACGGCAACACAGCTGTTAGTTGTACCGAGGTCAATACCAATAATCTTACCCATAATGTAAATCCTCCTATTTGAAAGTTAATAATATACTTAATTAAAATTTATAATCAGTTTGCTACCTTTACCATAGCAAAACGGATCACCTTGTCATTGAGCTTAAAGCCCTTCTGGAACACCTCGACGACTTCGTTTTCGCCGAAGGACTCGTCCTCGACATGCATGACTGCGTTATGCACGTTGGGATCAAACTTATGTCCGAGCGCCTCGATCTCCGTTATACCGAGCTTTTCGATAGTCTGGTTAAACTGAACCATCGTCATCTCCACGCCCTTACGGTACGCTTCGTCGGCGGTCGGCGTCGCAAGCGCTCTTTCAAGATTGTCGTACACCGGCAGGAATTTGAGCAGCGTGTCCGCCTTTATGTCGGCGTACAGCCCCTCGCGCTCCTTCTGGCTGCGCTTGCGGAAATTATCATACTCGGCGCAGAGCCTGAGGTACTTTTCCTTTTCCGCCTGGATGAGCTTTTCGGCCGTTTCCTTTATCTCGGCCTCTTTTCTGCTCTCCTTCTTCTGCTTTTTTTCTTTTTTTGCTTCCTTGGACTCTTCTTTGACTTCGTCCGTTATTTCCTCGGCAGCGGTCTCGACCGTTTCGGCCTTGACTTCCTCGGTCTGAGGCTCCTGCTCGTTTTTATCTTTCTTACTGCTCATCTGTTATGTCATCTCCCTTGATTATAAGCTTATTATGCATGCCCGACGGGGGAGCTCCTCCCGCGCCGAGCCGCCTTGAAAGTCCCGCCGCCAGAAAGCTCAGCTTCGCGGCAACTGCGGAATAGTCCATTCTCGTCGGTCCTACGACGCCTATAAGTCCCTTTGTATTATCGCCCATGTCATAGCTTGCTATAACAACGCTGGAGTCCTTGAGCTCCTCGGCGATATTCTCAGGTCCTATCAGGACGCGTACCTCGGAATCGTCGTCAAACAGCCCGTTTTCCGCATCGGCAATAACGTGGCCGCCGTCGGCAAGATAATTCATCAGCTTATGCGCCTTGTCCGGGTCGCGGAACTCCGGCTGACTGAGCAGCCTGTTCTCGCCCGTTACATACGCCTCGACTCCGCGTTGGCCCTCGAGCGTTTCCATCGTAAACGACGCGATGACTGCCGTGAGCCCCATGGTGTCGCCCGATGCACGCTCTGTCGAGGATATCAGCAGCGGCGTTACCTTATCGCCTGAGATGCCGGTGAAGTTTGCGTTAAACAGCGTCGCAAGCTTCTGGATCATCTGCTGATCGACCGATACCGGGAGATTTACGAGCTTGTTCTTGACCGTATTGTTGCTGAGCATCACGACGATTATAAACGTGTTGGCATCAATATAAATAAGGTCAAAGCGCTTTATCGTCGCCGGGGCGTAGGCCGCAAGCGCGAGCGCCGGATAATCGGTCAGCTGCGAGGCGAGCTTTCCGACATCGCGCATCTGCTCATCAAGCTGCGTGAGACGTTCGTTGAGGCTTCGGTTTATCGCCTCTGTCTCCTCAAGGGAAAGCTTCTGCTTTTCCATCAGCTCATTGACATACATCCTGTAGCCCGCGGGGGTCGGGATGCGTCCGGCCGAGGTATGCGGCTGTTCGAGATAGCCCAGCGCCGTGAGCTCTGCAAGCTCGTTTCTTATCGTTGCGCTGCTGCATCCGATATCGGTGATGCCCGCAATGGCCTTGCTTCCGACGGGCTCGGCCGTTTTGATGTACTCATCGACCAGTGCGCCGAGTATTTTCTTTTTTCTTTCGCTTATACTCATTTTGCACTCAAGCTCCTCGTTTGCTGGCACTCTTAACCTTCGAGTGCTAATATAGCACTGTTTTTTATTCTTGTCAAGGCTTTTATTAAAAATTTTGCGTAAAAATTTATATATTTTTATTTGCGAGTTTTGGGATTCTGCGAATACGGCGATTACGGTGGCCCGGTTCGATGCTGCGGCGAAAACCGGTTTTGCACCGCCCTGCGGCACTGCACCGCACCGTGTAGGGAACTTATCTTGCCCGTTCCGCTTCCGAAAATCCGGTCGGAGCTTAAATCTGTTCGTAGGGGCGGGCATTGCCCGCCCGTTTTTACGGTTTCCACCGCACCCTCCGGTCGTGCTGACGCAGAATATGTATCGGTGACAGCGTAAATGCGCTATTAAAAAAAGAGCGCAGACTTAAATCTGCGCTCTCATTCTTTGTCCGTATTTAATTTTGGTTCCGACTGTGCGGGCGATCGATGATCGCCCCTACGAGTTGGAATCAGTTCCGACTAAGGCCTCTACATGCGGAACAGGCAAGATAAGTTCCCTACAGGGGGCGCGGCGCAATGCTATAGTGCGACGCAAACACGGTTTCCTCTGCAGTTCCGATACCGGGATACCGCAATATGCGTATCCGCGCAGACTCAAAGCGCCTCTGAAAAATCGTCGTCGAAAGAATAGTCGTTGAGCTCGTCGAAATCAAGGAACTCCGAAAGAGTCATGTTAAATGCGATTGCTATTTTATGCAGCGTTGCAACTCTCGGATTCTTGGTCAGTCCACGGACAATATTATCAAGCGTCGACTGCTTTACTCCGCTCATTGTCGCAAGCTTGTTTATCGCTATACCGCGCTTTGCGCACAGACTGCGTATGCGCCGAACGTAAATTTCCGAATACTCCACCGCGATCCCCTCTGTCTTCATCATTACCCATTTCCGGGTTGAATAAAGGATAGCAGTGGATTTTCGCACAATTACCCGAATACGGGTTGACTATGCAAACTATTTTATGATATTTTAAAGCTGAAAGAAGGTGCTGTTTATGCCAAACTATGAAAAAATGTATTCCATTCTTTGTTCAGCAGCAGATGAGGCAATTACACTGTTAGAGGAAATTCCGAATTCTGAGGTTGTATCCAAAAAGCTGAATGAAGCGTTATTGGCAGCCGAAAGTATTTATGTGAATAGCGAAGAATAATAAAAAACCTGTGGTGATCCACAGGCTTTTTATTTGTCAATTCAAAAAATCCCTGAGCTTCTTGCTTCTGCTGGGGTGGCGGAGCTTGCGCAGAGCCTTGGCCTCGATCTGGCGGATGCGCTCACGGGTGACGTTAAATTCCTTGCCGACCTCCTCAAGGGTGCGGGTACGGCCGTCGACGATGCCGAAGCGCAGCTCGAGCACCTTTTTCTCACGCGGGGTGAGCGTGTCGAGCACCTCCATGAGCTGCTCCTTCAAAAGCGAAAAGCTCGCGGCCTCGCTCGGCTCGGACGCGTCCTCGTCGGGAATGAAGTCGCCGAGGTGGGAGTCCTCCTCCTCGCCGATAGGCGTTTCGAGCGACACAGGCTCCTGCGCGATCTTAAGGATCTCGCGCACCTTGTCGACGGGCATGCCCATCTCGGCGGCTATCTCCTCGGCGCTGGGGTCGTGGCCGAGCTCCTGCAGGAGCTGGCGCGAAACTCGGATAACCTTGTTTATGGTCTCCACCATATGCACGGGGATGCGGATCGTCCTCGCCTGGTCTGCGATAGCGCGGGTGATTGCCTGACGGATCCACCACGTCGCGTAGGTCGAGAACTTGTATCCCTTGGTGTAGTCAAACTTCTCGACCGCCTTGATAAGGCCGAGGTTGCCCTCCTGGATGAGGTCAAGAAAGAGCATGCCGCGGCCGACATAGCGCTTTGCTATCGACACGACCAGGCGCAGGTTTGCCTCGGTCATGCGGCGCTTTGCCTCCTCGTCGCCCTGGCTCATTCTTATGGCCAGCTCCACCTCCTCCTCTGCCGTCAGCAGAGGAACCTTGCCGATCTCCTTGAGGAACATGCGCACGGGATCGTCAGTGCTGTAGCTGTCATCAACCTTGACCTCGGCCATCTCCTCCTCGGTGACCTCCTCGATCTCGTTGAGCTCTTCGATCTCAGGCATGTCGATATCGTCGAGAATAGGCACCGCGTCGTCGGCGCTGATGTCTATGTCGATCTTATTGGCCTCAAGCGCATCGTAAAACTTCGTAATGGACTCGGCATCTACGCCCTTTTCCTCAAGCGCCGCTATCTCCTTGGTGCTGATTTTTCCGCTCTTTTTAGCCTTTTCCATGAGCTCGTCCAGGATATCCTCTGTGGTTTTAACTTCGTCCTGCTCCTCGGCGGGCTTCTCCTCAATCTTCGTACGGCGGGTGCTCTTTTTTTTCGGCGCGTCCTTAATATCGCTTGCTGCCAGCAGCTCGTCAGCTGTGCGCTCGAGCTCCTGCTCGGTCATGGTTTCGGTTTTGTTGTCCATAGCTTTACCCCTCATATCCTTTGGTTTCTTTAAGTCTGTTTGCAAGCTGTCTGAGATCTCCGTCCGACTGCTTGAGCTCGTGGCGGTCTCTGACCCTTTCTATGTAATCCGCCAAAGCCTTATCGCCGTTGCGCAGCGCCTCCGGCTTTTGCAGCACCGAGGCCAGAAGTGCGGCCTCCTGCGGAAGCAGCGCGGCGCTCATTGAGGCCATGCTGATTATATTTCCGTTTTCAAATTTTTCTTTCAGCACGGAATATATCCGCGCCAGCGCCGGTGATGAGAATATCTCCGGCGGCGGGAGCTCCTTACCGCGGCACAGTCCCTGATCGAGATAGAGTATCCTTATTATGCCCTCTTCTGCCGCGGCAGACTCCGGGTCGTCATAGCGCAGCTCCTTTTCCTTAGGCTGAAGCTGCCGCTCGGGATGCGACGCGCTTTTTGCGTCGGCGCGCTGAGCCGTGCGCACAAGGCGTTTGCGTCTTCGCTCGACCTCCTGCAATACAACGTCGCTGCCGACTCCGGCCATGGACGCGACGCGCATTGCGTACACCTGGCGCTCGACGCTGCCGGGCAGGTGCGCGACCATGTCCGATGCCTCCTTCAAAAACGCAACCTTCTGCTCATCGGCCGTGAGGTCATACTTGTCCGTAACGCTCCGAAGCTGATAGTCGATGTGGTTTTCCGACTTGTCTATAAGATTGCGGAACGCGTCCGCGCCCTTTGTCTTTATATACTCGTCCGGGTCCTTCGCACCGCTCATCGACAGCACCTTTACCTTGATATCGAGCTTTTCCAAAAGCCCTATCGCACGCTGAGAGGCTTTTTTCCCCGCGCCGTCGTTATCGTAGGCGATGATGACCTCATTGGTGTAATGCGATATGAGCCGCGCCTGCTCCGGTGTGAGTGAGGTACCCAGCGAGGCGACCGCACCGTCGAAGCCCGCCTGATGCATCATAACAACATCGACATTGCCCTCAGCAAGTATTATATGTCCGCTCTTAGACTTTTTAGCCAGATTCAGCGCGAAAAGATTGCGGCTCTTGTTGAACACCATCGTTTCCGGGCTGTTCATGTATTTTGGTTCACCGTCGCCGAGTATTCTGCCGGAAAAGCCTATAACATCGCCTCTGACGTCGATTACCGGGAACATCAGCCGGTTGCGGAACGTATCGTAATATCCGCCGTTTCTGCCCTTTCGGACAAGCCCGGCATCAAGCATCTCGTACTCGGAATAGCCCAGTGTGCGCATCGCATTTATGAGACTATCCCATGTGTCCGGCGTATAGCCGAGGCCGAAGCGCTTTGCCGTGTGCGGCGTTATCTGCCGCCGCTGCATATAGTCGAGCGCGGGCCTGCCCTCGGGTCTGCTCAAACATGAGTAGAAAAATTTCGCCGCGTCACGGTTTAAGTCCAGAAGCCTGCGGCGCTTTTTCGCCTCGCGGTTATCCTCCTGCTCGGGCATTGTCATGCCCACACGCTTTGCCAGAAACTCGACCGCCTCGGGGAAGCTGAGGTTTTCAACCTCCATTATGAAGTTTATAACGCCTCCGCCCTTGCCGCAGCCGAAGCAGTGGTATATCTGCTTGTCCGGCGATACGGAAAACGACGGCGTTTTCTCACTGTGGAAAGGGCACAGGCCGAAGCGGTTCGCGCCCGAGCGCTTTGTAAGGCGTACATACTCGCTGACAACGTCCACTATATCGTTTTTCTCCACGAGCTCCTGCAAAAAGCTCTCCGGAATAGCCATCTCCCATCCCTCCTTTTTTCAGAGGCGCTTTAAGAATGTACTTATACGTTTTTTACGTGAACCCGGTATCGAAGCCGCAGCGGAAACCGTGGCATTTCGCATCCCGCGGGTGCGATGAAAATTTTGCGGTTGCCAGGTGTCGAAATATTGGGACAAAGCGGTTCTGCATCGCACTATTGTGTCGCGCCAGACCATGTAGGGAACAGGCTTGCCTGTTCCGCTTGTTATGGTTTTGGTCGGAATTGATATCGACTCGTAGGGGCGGGCATTGCCCGCCCGTTTTATACAGTTCCCTACGAACTTTCCGGTCGAGCTGACGCAAAAGTCTTTTTACATTTATGTTTAGCTTTTGTTCCGACTATGCGGGCGGGCAATGCCCGCCCCTACGCTATAGATTTTTGTGCCGACAAAAGTTCAACATGCGGAACGGGCAAGCCCGTTCCTTACAAGGCGCAGACTAAGTTTTGTCCGAGTTGACGGATGAGATGTTATCAAATCCGTGCGCTTTGCGCACACCTCAATTATTCACTATTCATTATTAATTTTATTTCACTGTCCACGACATGGGGATGAAAGCTTCGCTGAATTTTTCCATGGCGTAGCCGTCGGTCATACCGGATATATAATCGCACACGGCGCGGGACACGCCCTCCCTGTCCGCTATAAGCTGCATCTCGTCCGGCATTTTCTCCGGATGGCCGGTATAGTAGTCAAAAAGTCCGCCGATGATACCGTCTACCTTGCTCTCCTCGCCCTTGGCGATGGGATTGGTGTACACGTCCGAGTACATGAATGCATGGAAGAAATCGACCGCCTCCTGCATATAGTCGCTCATTTTTATCACTCCGCCGCCGCTGTTTTCTATAAGGTCGAGCATGATGGAGTTTATCCTCTCGCTGTTGCGCTCGCCGCAGCGCGTGCGGATCATCTCCGGCACATCCTCCTCGCGCAGAATGCCGGCGCGGATCGTATCGTCAAGATCGTGGTTTATGTACGCAATGCGGTCGGACAGGCGCACGACGGTCGCCTCGGTCGTATCGTCCGGCGCGCCGTGCGTATGGTGCAGGATGCCCATGCGCGTTTCATAGCACAGATTGAGCCCTCTGCCGTCGCGCTCAAGTATATCGACAACGCGCAGCGACTGCTCATAGTGCTTGAAACCCTTTTCATATATTCTGTCGAGCGCGCGCTCTCCCGCGTGGCCGAACGGCGTGTGCCCCAGGTCGTGGCCGAGCGCCGTCGCCTCGGTGAGATCCTCGTTGAGGTCGAGCGCTCTGGCTATCGTGCGTGCAAGGCGCGATACCTCCAGCGTGTGCGTGAGGCGCGTTCTGTAATGATCGCCCTCCGGCAGGAGGTAGACCTGCGTTTTGTGCTTGAGTCTGCGGAAGGCCTTGGAGTGAGTTATCCTGTCAACATCGCGCTGGAAGCAGGTGCGTATCTTGCACTCGGACTCCGGCTCTGCCCTGCCCTTAGAGTTCTCGGCTCTGACGCCGTACTCGCCGACGAGCGTCCGCTCGAGCATTTCGCGTTTTTCCCTCGGACACGCCATACCGTTACCTCCTATCAAAAAAGGCGTCAAATTTCTCTTCAATATCTTTATACGACGCAAATCCGTATTTCCCTTTATTTTTATCAAAAAATTTTTATTAGCGCACGGACGCAGCTACCGATACGGTGATTGCAGGTGCCCGGTATCGGAATATTGGAGGAAACCGTGAAAAGGAAAACACCGCTGACGAGACTGATCTCATGAAGAGAGACCAGAGACGGCAAGATGCCGCCACACGTCGCGGTGCTTCTGAAAACAATATACGCAATTCTTCCGAAAATATTAACACTGCCCAATCTTCTATTTGACTCTCACGGGCATGAGCTCCTCGCCGACTGCTTTGGCACTGCTCTGTCCGGCGCTGAGCTCGGTGACGCGAGCACAGAAGGCCTCGGCCTTCGCCTCGGGCAGCAGGAACGACATGCGCACGTCCGCGCCGTACTCAACATCGCTCACAGCGCCTTCGAGCGCCATGCACTCCGTTTTCATGCGCTCGAGCAGCGAATACGGGCAGACCGTCTCGAGCTTCACCCAGCGGCGCACCGCGGCGATACCGGCCGCGTCCAGCGCGTCCTTGGCGCTTTTGGTGTACGCACGCAGAAGTCCTCCCGTTCCGAGCAGCACGCCGCCGAAGTAGCGCGTCACGACACACACGACGTTCTCAACGCCCTCGCGCCGGAATACCTCAAGCATCGGCAGGCCCGCCGTGCCCTGCGGCTCGCCGTCGTCGGAATAGCGCACGGCGCCGCCACGGATGATGTAGCACCAGCAGTTGTGCCGTGCGTCGTAGTGCTTTTTCTTCATATCGTTTATAAATTCGCGCGCCGCGTCCTCGGTCTCGGCAAAGCGCACATGACCGAGAAAGCTCGACCGCTTTTCAACAAATTCCGCCTCTCCGCTTCCGGCAGGCACGAAGTACTCGCTCAATCCTCCCAGTCCTCCTTGGGCTCGGCGTAGCCGGGTATATACCTCTTTACCTTTCCGAAAACCTCCGGCGGCACGGTGACCTCGGCCTTGATGCAGTCGTCGAGATACTCAAGGCTTGTGACGGCGGCCTCGCGGTTTAAAAGATCCATAACGCCCGCATCGGAATACGGTATGCGCAGCGTGACACGGTGATTGCCGCGGTCGAGCAGCGCGGAAAGCCTCCCGACGAGCTCCTGCACGCCCTCACCGCTTTTTGCAGACAGGCACACTACGTCCTCGCCGTGCGGCAGTATGCCGATGTAAGCGTCGCACTTGTTGAACACGCGTATGCAGGGCGTCTGCTCCGCGCCGAGCTGGCATATGAGCTCATCTACAACGCGTGCCTGCTCCTCCCAGTCGGGGTTTGAGATGTCTATTACATGCAGCAGCACGTCCGCGTAGCTGAGCTCCTCAAGCGTGGCCTTAAAGGCCTCGACGAGATGGTGCGGCAGCTTGCGGATAAAGCCGACGGTGTCGGATATCAGCACCTCCGTCACCTCGTCGATGCGCAGCTTGCGCGTCGTTGTGTCCAGCGTGTCGAAAAGGCGGTCGTTTGCCGGGATTCCGGCGTCGGTCAGGCAGTTTAAAAGCGTCGATTTCCCGGCGTTGGTGTAGCCGACCAGGGCGACGACGGGAATGTCGTTTTTCTCGCGCTTGCGGCGCTGCGTCGAGCGCACCTTTCGCACCGCGGCCAGCTCCTCCTCAAGCTTCTGTATCTTCCTGCGGATATGGCGGCGGTCGGTCTCAAGCTGCGTTTCGCCGGGGCCGCGTGTGCCGATAGGCGACGAGCCTCCGGACGCCGTCTGGCGCACAAGGTGCGTCCACATACCGGTCAGACGCGGCAGCAGGTATTTGTACTGCGCAAGCTCGACCTGAAGCTGACCCTCGCGTGTCTGTGCGCGCTGGGCGAATATATCGAGAATAAGCCCCGAACGGTCGAGCACCTTAACTCCGAGCTCCTCGCCCAAAACGCGCATCTGCGACGGCGAAAGCTCATTGTCAAACACTGCAAGATCGCAGTCGTTCATATCTATAAACGCCTTGAGCTCGGCGACCTTGCCGTCTCCGATGAAGCTGCGCGGATCCGGCGTCGGGCGGTTTTGTATCATCATGCCGATCGCCTCGCCGCCGGCCGTCTCGACCAGTGCGGCAAGCTCCTGCATCGAAATCTCGCTCGAGCGCTCCGACGGCTCCATTGAAGCCGCCGCAAGTCCTGCCAGCACCGCACGCTCGATTTTTATATCATTGTTTTCCATGACATCCTGTCCTTATTTTTTGTTTTACATTGCGTCAGCTGACAAGGGCATACGCGCTTGCGGACCGGCCTGGAACGCCGTCTGCTGCGTTATCGTCCTTGACATACGCCGGTATGCCTGCGTCCTCTGCCTTGCAGACGACGCCCCAGACCGGTCGGCAAGTCTTTCAGAGTTTTTCACGGAGGATAAACGGCGGCTGGCAAGGCAGCCGAGGAAGATGGGCTGTCGCCCATCGACGAGAATAACGATGCCAGGCGTTGTTTTGACCCGCGAAAAACCGTGTATGCCCTTGTCAACTGACGCTTATATTATACCAAATCGCCGTCCGCTTGTCACGAAAATATAAAAAGCTTCCGCACGAAAGGCACGGAAGCTTCCATTACATTGCCGCGGTGTCCATGGCAGATCCTAAGATCGGACGCCGCAGCGCGCAGTTATTTATTTAATGTGCGGTACAGAAGCGTTACGACCTCCGCTCTCGTGCAGGCTGCACCGGGAGAAAACGTCGTATCGCTCGTGCCATTTGTTATTCCCCGTTCCGTCGCCCAGACCACCGCGTCGCGGCAGAAAGCGTTCGGCGCGACGTCGAAGAAGCGGATGCCGGAGCTCACCGTGGGCGAGCCCGCCGCACGGTAAAGGAAGGTAACTATCTGTGCGCGTGTGCACGTTGCGTAGGGCGAGAAGCTTGAGCCGCCCGTTCCCTTTGTTATGCCGCGCTCGACCGCCCAGCGGACGGCCTCATAAAAGCTGTCGGAGGGGCTCACGTCGGAAAAGCTTGCGGCAGTCGCCGCCGTCGGGCATCCGCAGGCGCGCCAGAGGAAGGTGACTATCTGGAATCTCGTGCAGACGTCGCCGGGCGAGAATGTGGACGCGCCGGTGCCCTTGGTGATGTTGTTCTTAACCGCCCACATAACGGCATCATAATAAAACGTACCGGGGATGACATCATCAAAGCTCTTTGCCTCCACGGACCTGGAGCCGGACTCCTGTGCATCGCACACGGAGCATTTCCCTCCGAAGAATTTGTGCCCCGTGGCGGCCGTGGCCTTGCCCTGCTCGATAATGTCGCCGCAGCGGACGCACACAAGGTCGCCGGTATAGCCGCCGTTAACGCACGTCGCGGCCTTTTCATTGCGAAGCTCGGTGCTGTGGCCGAGAGCGAGGATGACGGAGCCTGCTTTGAATACCTTGCCGCAGACGGTGCAGACCTCATCGCCGGTGTAGCCGCCCTTGAGACAGCCGGCCTTTTTCTCGTTTTTGAGCTCAGGCTTGTGCTCAAGCGCGCTGACGTAGTTCTTTTTGTAGCTCTCTCCGCAGGCGCAGGTATAGGTGGTAAAGCCCTCGGAGGTGCAGGTCGGGGCGGTCACTGTCTGCTTAAAGTCATGCTTATGATCCTCAAGCACGCCACAGCGGACGCATATGCCGCCCTGATAGCTGTGGCCGAGCATTTTCGTATAGCTGTCGGTTTTTGTATCGCCGCAGGAGCATTTGTGAACGGTATAGCCGTTTGCGGTGCAGGTCGGCGCAGTGACGGTATCGACATAGCTGTGCGTATGATTGGGGAAGTTTTTTGTTGCCGACTTTAAAGGAGCGTTTGATTTTTCTATCGTCACTTGAGCCCAGTCGCCTTCTTTTCCAAGAAACATAACGTTTTTCAGAGCCGTGCATTTGTCAAATGCCGCCTCATTTATGGCGGTCACGCTTGCCGGTATGCTGACGCTTTCAAGCGCCGTGCAGCCGGAAAACGCGTTTTTCGGGATAACTGTGACCTCGCCGGGTATTTTGACCTCCTTGAGAGCTGCGCAGCCTGAGAATACTCCCTCACCGAGCGTCTTGACGCTGTCGGGGATACTTATCGCCTCAAGTGCGGAGCAGCCCGAGAAAAGGCTCTTTTTTAATTCCTTCAGGCCTTTGGGCAGAACGACGCTTTTGAGCTTTGAGCAATTTGAAAACGCGCCCTCCCCAACAGCGTTCACGGCATCGGACATGCTCACGCTCTCGACTCCGGACGCGGTAAATGCCGATTTTTCTATCTCCGTCACCGTTTCGGGAACGGTATACGCGCCCGTTTTTCCGACCGGGCAGCTTATGAGCCGCGTTTTGCCTGCGTTAAACAGCACCCCGTCGGCGGAGGCATACGCCTCGTTCCCGTCCTCGACCGCAAACGCCTCAAGCGCGGTGCAGCCTGAAAAAGCATTGAGGTCGAGCTTCTTCACCGTATCGGAAATGCTGACTTTTTTGAGCGCCGTGCAGCCCGTGAACGCACCGCTTCCTACGCCCGTAACGCCGCTTTTTATAACGACCTCGATAATTATGTCACTGTGTTTCTTCCAGGGCACTGACGTGCCGTCGTTTGCAAGCTCCGGCAGCTCGCCGCTGCCGCTTATCGTCAGAACTCCGCTGCGCGCAAGCGACCAGGAAAGGCCAGCCAGCGTTCCCTCGGCAAGCGCATCGGAAAGCCCTGCGCCGCAGACCTTGCAGGCACCGTCGCCCTTATCCTCGTGCGCGGCCTTGTCGCTCACCTTGCCGCACCAGCTGCACTCGTGCCAGTGCTCGCCGCCGTTGCTGAGCCATGCCGAGCCTTTATCGCAGCTGTGCCGGATCTTCTCTATGTCTATGCCGGAGGTCTCTCCGCCTATCGCCGTCCAGCGCTCCTTTGTGCCGTCAAATATCACGCTTTCTATATTCGTGCCTTTAAAAGCGCTTTCGCCTATGCGCTCCACGCCTGCGGGTATCTTAAGCTCCTCGACCACGGCGCAGGATACAAAGGCCTCTTTGCCGATGGTCTTAACGCCGTCGGGAATGCTTGTGACCGCAAGTGCTTTGCATCCCTTAAACGCATTTTCGCCGATGGCGGTAACGCTCTGGGGTATATTCACCTCCGTCAGACCGGCACAGCCTTCAAACAGACTGTCGGACAGCTCCGTGAGTTTTTGAGGCAGTGTTGCCTTTCCCAGTCTTGTACAGTAAGAAAAGGCTCCATTGCCTATCGTTTCAACGGAAGTCGGTATAGCAATCTCTGTAAGACTTTCGCAGCCGCCAAACGCCCCGTCTCCTATACGCTTCAGGCCGTCCGGCAGCGTAACGCTGCTGAGCGCAGTGCAAAAACAAAAGGCGCCCGCGCCGATGCCCGTAACTCCCTGTTTTATGATGACACTCGTTAAAGATTCACGTTTGTCATCCCATGGCGCTATATCCTCGCTGTAATCAGCCATATCTCCCTGTCCGCTGATCGTCAGCACGTCGTTTTTTTCGTCCAGCGCCCATGTTAAATTGTCCCCCTTGCTGCCGCAGGTGCCGGGCGCGGCAGCAGCTTCTGCCAATGACTCAAGCGGTATAAGCGTCAGGGTCATCAGCAGCACGAGCATTAAGCTTAATACTCTCTTTTTCATCGTTTCCTCCCGAAATATCTACATTTGGATCTGCCTAGGTATATTCTACAAAAGTCCCGTTTTTATGTAAATACATCGCGAGTTATTTTAGTTATTTTACCAAAATCAGAGGGGTAAATTTGTACACTTTATCTAATTATCGGCAATGTGCTTTATTTATCTGTCCGGCACCGCTCGACAAGGATCTCGACAAAGCCCTCGCGCAGCCTGCACAGCCTTGAAAACTGCTCACAGACGTTATAGTTCATCGCGCAGTTGAGCCAGTCAATGATCTGCCCGAAGCACTCGCACTTGTAAAAGCGCACGAGTATCTCGCGGCTTTCGGGGTCGGCCTGAATGTCGCCGAACACCGTGTGCAGGTAGTTTTCAACGACGCTGCCGCAGACCTTCATGAGGTACAGCTCGTATACGCTGCGGTTTGAAGAGTTATATATATTCAGCACGATGCGCTTATGCTCAAGCGCGAAGGCCGCCATTTTCTCAAGGCAGGCCTCCAGAGAGTGGTAGTCGGTGTATTCGCTGATTATCCTCTCGGCCGTGTCAATGACTATTTCCTCGACGAGGCAGGGTATGTCGTCATAGTGATAATATATGGTGTTTCGGTTAAAGCCGCAGCCCTCGGCAATATCGCGGACGCTGATCTGATTTATGGGCTTTTCGTTCAGAAGCTCCAAAAAGCTCTTCTTGATGGCGGCCTTCGTGAGATCGCTTTTTGCTTTGTAGGGCATTTCGCACCTCCGCACAAGTTTTTATACTTTATTATATAACACATAAAGCCCTTGACAGTCAATTGACCAAACTGACGAAGCAACGGTTTCCCGGTTTCTCCGACACCCTCGAACCGGGTCGGCGCAATATTTGCATCGCAAATATCGGTAACATCAGAATTCCGGTTTTGTCAAAGCCTTCGATACCGGGCGCCTGCAATTTATGTATCGGTTTAGCCTTTATGCGCAATTGAAAGAAAGTTGTCAATGTTTTTTGAGGGGAAATTATTGAATATGCGGCGCGGCGGTGATACAATATTGCTGCAAATCAAGCGCAATTTCAAGCGTTCAGCGGCTATATCGCGCCAGAACTGTTGCATTTTTAATGCAATTGCGCCGGTCAAAAATCGATTTTGTCTCGCAAATCGCGCATTAAATTTATTTTTGAAAAGGGAGATAATATGATGAAATTTTCAAGCAAGATCGAAAAATGCGGCCTTTCCCCTATGAGAAAGTTCGCGCCCTACGCGGCCGAGGCGGTCAAAAAAGGTAAAAAGGTGTATCATCTGAACATCGGACAGCCCGATATCGCAACTCCCGAGGCATATTTCGAGGCGGTCAGGAGCTTCTCGCAGCCCGTTCTGGCCTATGCCCCGTCCGACGGCGTTCCTGAGATGATAAGCGCGATTGTCGATTACTACGGCAAGATCGACGCGCCGATAACCGACAAGCAGGTGCTCATCACGACCGGCGGCTCGGAGGCCTTGCAGATCGTGCTGTCGTGCATCCTCGACGAGGGCGATGAGATAATCATTCCCGAACCGTTCTACCCCAACTATTCAACCTTCGTGACGCTCACCGGAGCAACGATCCGTCCCGTTACCACCAAGCCAGAGGAGGGCTATAAGTTCGCCGTCCGCGAGCGCATCGAGGCCTGCATAAATGAGCATACCCGCGCAATACTGTTCACAAACCCCGGCAACCCGACCGGCACCATCCTCACTGAGGAGGAGCTCAGGCTCATGGCCGATATCGCCAGAGAGCACGATCTGTTCATCATAGGCGACGAGGTCTACCGTGAATTCGTCTACGGCGGCGAGAAGCTCATGAGCCTTCTCCAGCTCGAGGGCTATGAGGACAATGTCGTCGTCATCGACTCGGTATCCAAGCGTTTTTCCGCCTGCGGCGCACGCATCGGCTGCGTGATAACGAGAAATCAGGAGCTTTACAACAACGCCATGAAGTGGTGCCAGGGCCGTCTGTGCGCATCGACAATCGACCAGGTCGCGTCGGCAGCGCTGTACACCGTAGGCCCCGACTACTTTGACGCCGTGCGCAAGGAATACTGCGCCCGCAAGGACGCGCTCGTCGATGGGCTCAGGAAGATCCCCGGCGTTGTATATTCCGAGCCCAAGGGCGCATTCTACGTCATGGCCGCGCTGCCCGTAGACGATGCGGAGAAGTTCCAGATCTGGATGCTCGAGGAGTTTGACGATAACGGCGACACGCTTATGTTCACCCCGGCCGAGAGCTTCTACAAAACTCCGCACACCGGCGTGAACGAGATCCGCATGGCCTACGTTATAAACAAGGCCGATATCACCCGCTGCATGGAGCTTCTCAAAAAAGGCATCGAGGCTTATTCAAAGGCGAATAAAGACTGAGCCGATGCAGTAAAAATGTCTGAGCTGTCAGACTTTTTGCATATGCTGAAAAGAGAGCGCAGATTTAAATCTGCGCTCTCTTTCAGCGTGTCAAAAAAGCCAATGGCTTTTTTGCACGCTT